>OGCI01000131.1_pt1 | contig 92206 bp, 81 predicted proteins | sample 1570021 | NCBI WGS metagenome assembly OGCI01 (sample SAMN06264664, study PRJEB24512) | hot springs metagenome | isolation source: Hot spring water | place: South Africa: Tshipise | collected 2015-06-21
GCGGCGTCGGCGTAGCCGTTGCCGCAACGGCTATGTTCGGGACAGACCCCGTCCCGGGCAGAATGACTCGGGGCCGCGCCGGTTCTCCGGGCGTAGAGGTGGCGATCGTCGGGAGTGCTGGCGCTCGCAGTCCCACTGTGCACGCCAGTGTCGTCACCAGTAAGCCGAGCAGGGCGATCCAGATAGGAAAAGTGGTTGTTTTCACGAACGGTTGAACTCCTTACAGATAACGCACAGACGTCAGGACACCAAGAGTTTGTTCGATCCTTGCGCGTCTTTGCGGCAAGACCGACACAGCTATAGTTCGCGCGGTCATAGCTCGTCGCGCGGTTGCAACTTTCCGTCGCGACTTGCGTATGGTATCATAGTGGTAAAATGTGCCGAAAATGCAGTGACGCGGCACACCAATAGATGTCGGCAGATGCAGGAAGACTAAGGAGGGTCCTATGACAGAACAGCCACGCACACCGTCTTCGATCGTAGATGAGTTGAGCAGGATGGGCAAGCTGGTGGCCCAGGCAGTGCAGTCGGCTTGGGAAAGCGAGGAGCGGAAAAAGCTGGAGGCGGAAATCGCCGAAGGGATGCGCAAATTCAGCGATGAATTGGCCACGGCTGCCAGGAAGGCCGGCGAGAGCGATGCCGCGAAACAGCTGCGCGCACAGGCCGAAAAGGTGGTCGCCGAGGTGAAGGAGAGCGACATCACCGAAGAGATCCGCAAGGGCCTGCTCGTCGGTCTGGAGGCACTCAATCAGGAGCTCGGCAAGCTGGTGGAGCGGCTAGAACCGAAGAAGACACCGGCGTCAGAGCCGACATCGTCGTCCACGGCGGAACCCCCGCCCGAATCCACGGCTGAGTAGAGATGTTGCAATGGATGGTGCCGGTTGTAGAGACGTTGCATGCAACGTCTCTACAACGACTGACGACGATCATTGTTGTGACGCCGTCAGCATGAAATAATCCCACACGATCTTCGACAGCGCCCCCATCGTCTCCGACGCGAAATTCCATTCCAGCCAGCCCGGCCGATAGAGAAAAATGGCCAGCACATAGGGGCCGGTCGGCCCCCAAATCGCCGCCACATCGCCCTCGGTGTCGCTCGTATAGCCGTGCCGATGAATGGCGCGCGTTCCCTGCGGCAGGCCCGAGACGATGAGGTCGGTGACAGGATTCAGGGCCAGATAGGTCAGCAGCATCTCGCACTCGGCCTGGGTGATCTCGTCCCGATAGGCGGCCAGGAGTGCGCCGCCACCTCGACTGCACTCTACCACCATTTGCATCACGATGCCCATCTCGCGCGGGGTCGTCTGGATAAACGGGTCGGGCCGGGTGGTGATGTCGGTGCGACTGTTCGCCGGCGTGCGGATGAGCGGCCCCACCCGCTCGTAGGGTGCGGCCATGAAGGTGTTCTTCAGCCCCAGTCGGCTCAGCGAGCGGTTCAGCGCGACGACGCCCTGGTCGGTGTCGCCGTCGCCGATCAGCGCCAACAGCTCGTTTGCCGAGGCGATACCTGCCATGGACACCGTCTGACTGATGAGCATGCTCGTGCGCAGGTCGGGCGTCCCGTCCAGTTTGCGCAGCACCTCCTGAACGATGGCCAGTTTCATTGTGCCCATGGCGGAATAGGCGACATCCGCGTTGAGCGCGATCTCCTCGCCAGTGGGGATGTGGCGGAGGAAGAGGCCGGCGACGCCCGGAAACCGGTCGAGCCGCGCCTGCAGGAGCTCCTCCAGCAGCGCCATGGTGACGGCCGGCGGCGCGGTCTCGCGCACAGCCAGGTTTACGGTGCGGGTGTGCGGATTGCTCAGCGTGGCCAGGATGCGCTCGCGCGAGACGGGCAGATCGAGTTGCCGGCCCGCCTGGCCCGGCACGATCATGCCGCGTTCAAGGATGACTTGGGCCGGCAATGGCGCGCGGTCCAAGCGGGCCGCGAGATCGTTTAGCCAGTCGTCAAGCCTCTCGGCGTCGAAGCGATAGCGCAGCGGCACGTTCACCACGACGGCTGGCCGGTGCAGGGCGTCGGCCAGCCAGACGCGCAGGAGATGGCCGGGCGTCTCCAGCGCCTGCGCCTCGGCCAGGATGGCAGAGACATCCACTTCGAAGGCGAGCATCTGCGGCCGCAGCAGGATGCGCTGGTCGGCGTAGTACACGATGAGCGGTTCGGAAAACTGCCGGTTGAGGGCCGCGACGACGGCATTCGCGTCGGCGCTGCCGAACTCCAGGCCGGCCACTCGCACGCCGGGCGGAATCGCCCCGCGCGTGTTCAAGTAGCGAAGATAGGAGGGCGCGAGCAAGATGGCGCAGATCAACAGGACCGCCAGGGAGAGCAGAATCAGCTTGCGCATGGGGCGTAGTCGAATCGAGGCTGTGGGTCGCGCTGCAGGGCCGTCCTATTCCCACTCGATGGTGGCGGGCGGCTTGGAGCTGATGTCGTAGACAACCCGGTTGACGCCGGGCACCTCGTTGACGATGCGATTGCTGATGCGGCCGAGCAGCTCGTAGGGCAATCGCGCCCAATCGGCGGTCATGAAGTCGTCGGTGGTAACAGCCCGCAGCCCGATGGTGTCGGCATAGGTGCGGCCGTCGCCCATCACGCCGACCGAGCGCACCGGCAGCAGCACGGCAAACGCCTGCGCAACGGCTCGATACAGCCCGCTGCGCCGCAATTCCTCCAGGAAGATGGCGTCGGCCCGGCGCAGCGTCTCCAGCCGGGGCCAGGTCACTTCGCCCAGGATGCGAATGGCCAGGCCAGGGCCGGGGAACGGATGGCGCCAGACGATCTCTTCGGGCAGGCCCAACGCCTCGCCGACCGCGCGCACTTCGTCCTTGAACAGAAAGCGCAGCGGCTCGATCAGTTCGAACTGGATGTCCTCGGGCAGGCCGCCCACGTTGTGATGTGTCTTGATGGTGCGCGCGGTGCGTTGGGCCGCGCGGCTGGCCGACTCGATGACGTCCGGGTAGAGAGTGCCCTGCGCCAGGAAGCGGGCATGGGCACCGCCGGCCTGGACGGCTTGCGCTTCGGCCGCCTCGAAGGTGCGCACGAACCGCGCGCCGATGCGTTTGCGCTTCAGCTCCGGATCGGTCACGCCGGCCAGGTCGGCGAGGAACTCCTCGGCTGCGTTGACCGCGATCAGCCGCATTCCCAGATGGCGTTGGAAGGTCTCGATCACCTGGTCGGCTTCGCCCTGGCGGAGCAGGCCGTGATCCACGAAGATGCAGGTCAGCCGATCACCGATCGCCTGGTGCACCAGGGTGGCCGTGACCGCGGAATCCACGCCGCCGCTCAGACCGCAGATGACGCGGCCCTCTGGCCCCACCTGGTCGCGAATGGCGGCGATCGCCTCCTGGATGAAGTTGGCCGGAGTCCAATCAGGTCGGCAGCCGCAGACCTCCAGCACGAAATTGCGCAGCAGGCCACGGCCCTGCGGCGTGTGCTGCACCTCGGGGTGAAATTGTACGCCGTAGATGCCGCGGTTTACATCGCCCATGGCCGCTACCGACGTCGCGGTGATGGCCAGGGGCGCAAAGGTCGGCGGCAGGTCGGTGACGTGGTCGCCGTGGCTCATCCATACCGGCAGCTGGAAGCCCGCAGCCGACGAGCTGAGGCCGGCGAAAAGCGGATTGGGAATGTCGGTGAGGGTGATTTCGGCCAGGCCATATTCGCGGCGGGCGGCGGGGTCCACCCGACCGCCCAGCGCGTGGGCCAGCAGCTGCATCCCGTAGCAGATGCCCAGCACCGGCCGGCCCGAGGCCAGCACGTATTCCGGCAGCTGCGGCGCGTGCGGGTCGTAGACACTCTCCGGACCGCCGGATAGGATGAACCCGCGCGGTTGCAGCGCGGCCACGCGCTCGGCGGCCGCGTCCCAGGGAAGCAGCTCGCAGTAGACGTGCAATTCCCGCACGCGGCGGGCGATCAGTTGCGCGGTCTGCGACCCGTAGTCCAGGATGACGATAGTGTCATGCATGGTCATGCTGCCTCGTGAAACGTGATGCGTCAAACGTCGAGTGTCATACGCCGGAAGGGGCGATGACGATCAGTCCTCTGGCCCCGGCCCCTTCACTCCATCTCGATCTTGCCGTTGTCCATGCTTGTGATCACGGCCAGCGTCTCGATCGGCACGTTGAGGTCGGCGAGGGCCGCGCGGCCGCCCTCGAAGCGCTTCTCGATCACCGCGCCGATGCCCACCAGCGTCGCGCCGGCCTGCGTCACCAGGTTGACCAGCGCGCGAATCGTCTCTCCGCGCGCCAGGAAATCGTCAATCACCAGCACATGGTCGCGCGGGCCTAGAAATTCGGGCGAGATCATCAGCTCGGTCATCACGCCTTTGGTGTGCGAAGGGGCATGGGCCCGCATGGCATTCGGATGCATGGTGACCGGCTTGGTTTTGCGCGCGTAGACAACCGGGATGCCGAGGGCCAGCGCGGTCGTCAGTGCGGGCGCAATGCCGCTGATCTCGGCTGTGACGATCTTGTTGGCGCCCAGATGCGCGAAGCGCGCGGCCAGCGCGCCGCCCACCGCCAGCATCAGGGCCGGATCTACCTGGTGGTTAATGAAAGAATCCACTTTGAGGATGCCATGGCCCAGGTTGACGCCTTCGCGGCGAATGCGCTCTTTGAGAAGTTCCATCGAAAGACTCCTGAGAGTTCAGTCTGTGATCGGCCGGCGATGCCGCCGCCAGTGAATTTCCGGCTGCGACCAGTGGCGCAACCGCCAGACCCAGCCGACCGGATAGCCCAGCATCTTCGCGAGATCGCCCACCCCCCGGATGATCGGCACCAGGGCGACCGCCCTGGCCCGCTCGCCGGGCGGCAGGCCGGCCAGGTAGGGTCGCAGCCGGCGCAGTGGCGTGCGGCAATAGGCCAGGATGCCCGCGGCCAGGATCAGCAGCCAGAGCGGTGAGTGCACGATGCTGAGGGCCAGGAGCGCCGGCAGGGCGAGCAGATAGGTGGCGTAGCGGATCGCGTGCCGCCGTCGCCAGAGGTCGGCTTTGCCGTCTCCGCGCGCATAGCGATAGTACTGCTTGAAAAAGGCTTTCAGCGTGCTGCGCGGCCGAAAATGGGCAATGGCCCCCGGCGCCCAGCCGAACGGACCGGCCACCTCACGCAGCCGGAAATCGAAGATCAAGTCTTCGCAGTAATCCAGCCATTCGGGATAGCCGCCCGCCGCGGCCCACGCGGCTTTGGTGAACGCCACCGAACGGCTGGACGGCAGGAAGGTGGCCGGGTTCACATCTGCTAGGGTCGGCAGCACCGTCGCGCCCATTGCGATCTCGAACGTCGTCTGGGGATCGGGCACAAAAAACCCGGCCACCGCCTCTGCCGTCTTCCCCCCTCGCCCATTCGCCCATTTGCCCGTTCGTTGTTTTGCTGATTCCAAAGGCGCCGTCAGCTTCTCCAGCCATTGCGGCTCCAGCCACACGCCGGCATCCACCGACGCGATCACATCGCCTGTCGCGGCCGCAATGGCGACGTTGCGGCCGCGCGAGATGTTGGCGCCAGGCTCGACGAGGACGCGCAGGGGCAGGCGGCCCGCATATTCCGTGAGCACGCCGACCGTATTGTCGGCCGAGCCGCCATCCACGATGATGACCTCCTCTGGAGGGCGCGTTTGGGCAACGAGGCTGTCCATCAGGCGACGGATCGCTTCGCCCTCGTTCAGCACCGTGGCGATCACGGTTACGCGGCTTGTGTCGGTCACCACCACACTCCTGCGCCGATCACGCCGGCGATCGGCTGTCGGTTTGGGAAAAGGATGAGGGCAAGCCCGGGCGCGTCGCGTCCCGGCTGCTGATGTCGCAATTATACCGTCAAGCGCTGGAGGGAGAAATTTGGCATGGGCCCATTTCAGCCATTTTCACGTGCCAGGCACCTGAGAGGGTGCCTGGCACGTCTGGCGGAGTGGTTTTCACGTGCCAGGCACCTGAGAGGGTGCCTGGCACGTCTGGCGGCGAGTGGTTTTCACGTGCCAGGCACCTGAGAGGGTGCCTGGCACGTCTGGCGGCGAGCTTTCAGATGTGGCTGCCGCCGCTGGCCACCCAGGCATCGGCGATCTGACGGTCGTCGTTAAGCTGGAGCTGGCGGATGGCGTGTTCGAGGGAGACGACGCGCGCCGTCAGATGGCGTAGCGCCTCGGCGTTCGGGTCGGGGAGGCGGTCGTGCTGCAGGTCTTCGCGTTCGGTGTCCAGCGGCACGTCACCGTTGCGGCTCTTGATGCGGCCCGGAATGCCGACAACGACCGAGTGCGGCGGCACGTCTTTGACGACCACCGAGTTGGCGCCGATACGGCTGTGCGCGCCGATGGTGATCGGCCCCAGCACCTGCGCGCCCGCGCCCACCACCACGTGGTCGCCCAGGGTCGGGTGGCGCTTCACCTTCTCCCAGCTCACGCCGCCCAGGGTGACGTTATGGTACAAGGTGACGTTTTCCCCGATCTCGGCGGTCTCGCCGATGACGGTGCCCATGCCGTGGTCAATGAACAGGCCCGGCCCGATGCGCGCGCCAGGGTGGATCTCGATGCCGGTCAGCCAGCGCGAGATGTTGCTGACCAGCCGGCCGAGAAAGTAGAAGCCGTTGCGCCAGAGCGCATGCGCCAGCCGGTGCATCCACACCGCATGGAGGCCCGGATAGAGCAACAGCACCTCCAGCACGGTGCGCGCGGCCGGATCGCGGTCGAACACGGCCTGGATATCACGACGGAGGGTGTTCAGCATGGCGAGCCTCCTGTGCGCCAGAGGGCGAAGGAAGATGTTTTGCGCTCCTCGTCCTCTGGCCTCTGCTTCTTATCACTGCAAATCGGCGAAGAGCGCGGTGCTCAGATAGCGTTCGCCGTTCGATGGTACAATGACCACGATGCGCTTGCCAGCATTTTCCGGTCGCCTGGCCACCTGCACTGCGGCGTGGATCGCCGCGCCCGAGCTGATGCCGACGAGCAGCCCCTCTTCGACCGGCACGCAACGGGCCATGGCGAAGGCATCCTCGTTCGTCACCGTGATGATTTCGTCAATGAATTTGGTCTGCAGCACGGCCGGCACGAAGCCGGCGCCGATGCCCTGGATTTTGTGAGGGCCGGGCTTGCCGCCGGAGAGCACCGGCGAAGCGGCTGGCTCGACCGCCACGATCTTGAGGTGGGGCAGCCGCGGCTTAAGCACCTCGCCGACGCCGGTCAATGTGCCGCCCGTGCCCACGCCGGACACGAAGATGTCCAGTTTGCCGTCGGTATCGCGCCAGATCTCCTCGGCCGTGGTGCGGCGATGGATGGCCGGGTTGGCCGGATTCTCGAACTGTTGTGGGATGAAGTAGCGCGGGTCGGCTGCGGCCATCTCGGTCGCCACGCGAATGGCGCCCCGCATCCCCTCCGCGCCAGGGGTGAGGATCAGTTCGGCGCCGTAGGCGCGCAGCAACTTGCGGCGCTCCAGGCTCATGGTATCGGGCATCACCAGCGTGCATTTGTAGCCTTTGGCCGCAGCCACCATTGCCAGTCCGATGCCGGTGTTGCCGCTGGTCGGCTCGAGGATGATCGTATCCGGGCCGATGCGTCCGGCGGCCTCGGCCGCTTCGATCATGCTCAGGGCGATGCGGTCTTTGACGCTGCCGCCCGGGTTCTGAAATTCGAGCTTGGCCAGCACTTCGGCCTGCGCGCCTGCGGTCACGCGGCGCAGCCTGACGAGCGGTGTGTTGCCGATCAGTTCGGTGATGCTGTTGGCGATCCTGGACATGGAGTCACTCCTTTCCCACCTGATTTGGACAATGATCTGTTTCTCCGAGAACGAGACAAACAAAAAAAGCTCATCCGGGCCGCTGTTGCCATGGCCCCGCGATGAGCTCGTGATAGATCGAGACAGCCGATGATTGCCGTCTTGCCGGATATGAGGCCTTGCAGACGTTTCCGCCTGAAGCCGGATGCCGGACTGTCTCAGTATGGTCGGATTGCGATGTCGGGCTGTAGATCCCTCACGGCGCATCGCTCGTGTCTGTGTAAAAGCGGGTGTGACTGGCGTCATGCCAGCGCACGCCCGCTAGAGACACGAGCAGGTGTTCGGATGCGCGATCAGGACAAGCAACATCGTGACGATACCTCTTTTCTACGCATCAGTCTAGCCCGAAATGGCCAGGCTGTCAAGTAAGCCTCCCTACGTAACGATCTCGCCCAGCATCACTTCCCACACCTGGCCGGCGACGATGCGGAAGCCGCGCAGCACCGGCCGCGCCGGATCGGCCAGACTACAGATCAGGTAAACGCTATCGGGATAGAAGGCGCGAGCGATGTCGGTTGTCGATGGAGTCTCCGGGCCGGTGGGATGGGAATGATAGATGGCTGCCAGGGTCAGGCCCGCATCTTCGAACTCGATCTGCTTGATGAGGGTCTCGACGTCGAGCTCGTAGGCCACGCGCGGGGTGGGCGAGACGTTCCGGCCCCGGTAGAGTATCATCGCGGTATCTGCGCGGCCGGCGATGATGCCGCACACCTCTTCGGGATAGCCGGCACGCGCGTGCGCCTCGATCTCTTGGCGCAGGGCGGCAGGCAGGCGAAAGATGCCCGCGCCGGCCGCAGGCCGCGAGGTTATGGCGTCCACCAGGCATCCTCAACCAGATACGGATTGGTCTCGCGTTCTTCGCCGATGGTGCTGGCCGGCCCGTGCCCCGAGAGGACGACATAATCATCGGGCAGGGTCAGGAGCTGATCGCGAATCGAGGCCAGCAGCGTGGGCAGGTCGCCGCCGGGCAGATCGGTGCGGCCGATGCCGCCGGCAAAAAGCGCGTCGCCGGTGAAGACGCGACGGCTGGCATGATGGATGAGGCTCACTCCGCCGGGCGAATGTCCGGGCGTGAAGCGCACCTCCAGCGTCTCCGCGCCGAAGATCACGGGCCGGCCGGCCAGCAGGTCGCCGTTGACCTCGGGCGGCTCGCCGGGGTCATAGCCCAGCCAGGCCAGCGCCATGCGACGCATCATTGCCAGGAGTGGCCGTTCGGCCGGGTGCAGGCGAAACGGTGCCGAGGTCGCCTCCTGCAACGGTCGCGCGGCCATCACGTGATCGAAATGGGCGTGTGTGGCCAGGATGGCCACCAGCTTCAGGCCGTGCCGGCGCAGCGCGGCCTGGATGGCGGCGGCGTTGTCGCCGGGATCGAGCACGATCGCTTGCTGCGTCTGCGCACAGCCCAGCAGATAGCAGTTCACCTGGAGCGGGCCGACGGTGAGGGTTTCGAGGATCATGGGTGTTTCCGCTGTTTGGGATCGGCCAGGATCACTTCGCCGAGATAGGCGGTACCGGCTTCGGTTTCTTCATCGGGGTACATCGTCAGGCTCAGCCGATAGCGGCCGGGCGGCGTGGCGGATGAGATCTGCAGGTCGTGTTCCCCGCGCACGACTTCGCCCTGCGCCCAGGCCGTGGTGGGGTAGGACTCGCTGACCAGCGGCCAGCGCAGGTTGGCCACATCATGCCCGCTGCTATCGCTGAGGGTTAATTTGAACCACCAGGCGGCTCGCGGTCGCACGTTGGCGAGCCAGTAGAGGCTCAGGTGCAGGCGGTCGCCCGGATAGAGCGGTGTTTCCGGCGCGTGGCCGAAGCCGCGTTTGTAGCGATCGTGGCCCAGCAACGAGATCGCGCCGAAGTCGAAACGCTGTTCGTACATCATGTTGAGGGCAGCCAGCGGCGGCGGCGTGGAAGCGCGCAGGACGCGCACCGGCGGCAACGTGAAATGATCGCGGCCGTCGGGCAGACGCAGCCGCTCGCCGGTCTCCAGGTCGTAGAGGCCGATGATGCGTCGGTAGTCGCCAGGTGGCGTGCCGGGCGGGATGAAGACGCCGTGATTGTCCACGATCGTCTCGCCGGGCTCCCAACTCGTGGTCGGCCGGCTATCGCCGACCGGCTCGGAGTCGCGTTGCGCGATGACCTGATCGTAGAAATCGAGCAGCTGCATGAAGACTTTGTAGCGGCGCGGCGGCTTGCTCACGGCCTGCCAGATCAGTTGCAGCTGGGTCACCTCGCCGGCGATCGGGGTCAGGTTGGTGCCGCGATAGCCTTTCAGCTGAATCGCAGGGCCGAAGGCCAGGTCCAACCCATTCAGCACCTCGTCGGTGGGGCGGCGTTCGGGCATCACGTAGACGACCAGGCGCACGTTGCCGCGCCACTGGTCCAGGGTTTTGTAGCCGCGATGGTTCATCCAATCTTGGATGAAGTTGCCGGGATCCGTCTCCTCGGTCGCCCAATAGACCGCATAGACTTTGTCGTAGGCCAGCAGTTTGTTCAGTTCTTTTTCGGTGGCGGCCACATCTATGGGGCGCTGTGCGGGCAAGGCATAGGTCGGCGACACGCCCCGATAGTAGTAGTTGAACACCTCGGCTTGGCCGGGGGCCACCAACAGGACGGCGTCGGCGGCGCTCGCGGTGATCGTGATGAATTCGGCAATGCCGCGATAGTCATCGCGTGCTGATTTCGGATCGGAGAAATAGCGCGTCAGCTGCGCGCCGAAGAGCCAGACGATCACCACGAGGGCCGCCAGCCACCAGATGACGCCGAGGATGTCGCCGCCGAGCCGGGTGCGCGGCTGGCCGTTTTCGTCTGGCTGATTGTCGTGGCCGAGCCGGCTGAGGGCCAGAGCCGGGCCCGTTGCGCCGCGCGCCAGCAGGAGGGCATAGGCCGGGCTGGCGATCAGGAGGAATTTCAGGTAGGCTTCGCGGAACAGGCCGAGCACGGCCATCATGGCCAGCGGCGCGGACAGCCAGGCAATGGGGAGCAGCCAGCTGAGCCAGGCCGGCCGTCGTGTCGCCGCCCACCACGGCAGCAGGCCGAGCAGCGCGCAGGCCGGTGTCAGCCAGAACCACCATTCCCCCGTCGAGAGCCCCCCATGCCGCAGCGACACGGGGCCTTGATCGAGCATCGCCAGCGCGTTCAGCAGGGCGTGGCCCAGGTCGGTCGCCTGGCCCCCGGTGGGCCAGCCGGCGACCTGCCGCACGGCGATGCCCAGCCAGGGGACGTAGAGGAGCAGCGCCACAAAGAGCCAGAGGCCCCAGCGCAGGAGGCGTTGGATGGCCGCGCCGCGCTGCCAGGTGACGACGACCCAGAGCAGATAGAGGGCGGAGAGCGTGCCGATCAGCGCTGGAAACGCGTAATGGGTGTAGAGGCCGGCGCTCCAGGCGAGGACGCTCAGCAGCAGGGGGCCGGCCCACCACCTGAGCGGCGCGGTGTTCGTTGCGCAGGGCGCGGGCAGTTGGTGATCTTCCTGATGGATGAGCCACCAGAAGGCATAGAAGGCCAGCGTCGCCTCCAGCGCGGCCAGCATGTACATGCGCGCTTCCTGGCTGTAGTAGACCTGCAGCGGCGAGAGCGCCGCGATCAGGCCGGCGCTCACGCCCAGGAACGCGCCGCCCAGTCGTATCCCCAGGCCGGTCGTCGTAAGGACGAGCAGCACACCGAGAACGACGCTGAGCGAACGCAGTCCGGCCTCCGAGGTGCCGGTCATCAACGTCCAGAGCTTGAGCAGCCAGTAGTAGAGGGGCGGATGGATATCGTTGGCGGCGTGAATGGCAATCTGGGTGAAGGAGCGACCGGCCATCACGGCGCTGTTGCCTTCGTCGGCCCACAGGCTCTGCGCGCCGAGCTGATTGAGGCGCAATGCCGTGGCCAGGGCGAGGATCAAGACGACCAGGAGGACGATGAAAGCGGTATCGCGTCGGCGGCGTCGCAGCCGCAATGTGCTCTGGTTCATCTCACCTGCCTGATGTCATATAGGCTTTGAGGCTATGATAGACCGGTTGCAGTGTGAAGTCGGGGTCGGCCAGCCGGAAGTAGGCTTCGGGCCGGCCGTTGCGCAGCCATTCGTCGGTAGCGCGTTTGAAATACCAGACGTTGGCGACGCCCAGCCAGGGCCATTCGCGGCGGATGCGCTCGTAGGCCAGCGGCGTGTACCGCGCCTGCTGTTCGAGCGTCACCTGACCAAATCGCTTGTCCGGGATCTCGGCTGGCACGACGTTCCAGCCCATTTCGCTGATCCAGATCGGCTTGGTTGCATCGCCGTTTGCCACCATCAGGTCACGCACGAATTGCGGCCGGCTGAAATTGATCACGCGGGGATGCAGGCGCCGGTCGGTGGGCCCCGACCACAATCCATAGGCCTGCATCGCCATGATATCGAAGTAGGGCGCTGCGCCCGCATCGTACATGCGCTGCAGGAAGAGCAGGTCGTTGAGCGCATTGTGCGGGGGTGCCGCATCCGGCTGGAGCGCGATGGTGCTGGCCAGCGCGCCGGCGATGATGACGATGTTCGGGTCGGCCTGGCGGGCGCGCGTCGCGCCGACCTTCAGCAGTTCGGTGTATTGTTCTGGGCTGATGGGGTAGACGCCCCATTCGGGATAGATGTTCGGTTCGTTCCAGATCTGGTAGTACCGGATGCGGCCGCGGTAGCGGCTGACGAGCGTATAGATGAAGTCGCCGAAATCCGCGAAATTGTCGGGCGGCGCGAACGTGCCCACTTCATCGCCGCGCGCGCGGCTCCACGCTGGCGGCGTGCTGACCCGCACGATCAATTCCATGCCGTACTGCTCGGCCAGGGCCACGATCTGATCGTATTTGTCCCATGCCGAGCGTGGAGGCGGGTTGCGCCGGTCCTCGAAATCGCCTTTGGCGTGGATCTCGATGTCCTGCCAGGGGAATTCCTGGCGCAGCCAGTGAAAGCCAGCCTCGGCGGCCAGCCGGACGGTTTCTTCGCGTTTGGCCGGATCCACCTCCTCGTTCAGGAACACGTTGATGCCGTAGGGGCTGACATTGACATGACGCACGGGCACGTTGGCCGCCAGATGCAGCCGCGGCCGCAACAGGTCGGCGCTCAGGTCGGTCAGGCCTTTGAGCTGGGCGAGAAGCTGTTCCTCGCCGGTCAGGTCGAACAGGAGCGCGGTCAGGGCCTGGCGCTGTGTGATCGCGGCCAACGCCAGGCTGCCGATCAGCAGCAGGCCGATCAGCCAGGAAAGAGGCGATGGACGCGCAGAGCGAATCATTTGATCTGAAAATGTTCGCCAGGACGTGCCAAGCACCTTCCGAGGTGCCCGGCACGTCTTGAGGGGGTTTCTCAGCTTAATTCTTCACAAATGTAATGCCGGTGCATTGTTCGCTGTCGTTGATGGTGCGCACCCATTTGTCCGACATCGGCGTCAGATTGCCGAAGCCTGTGCGCTGATCCTGCCCGCCTTCGGGCACGCCGTCGCAGGACACAACGAATATTTCCACGGTGACGCCGCGCGGCGCGGGGCCGCCGAACGGCGAAAAGCCCCAGACGCCATCGCCCACACCGCCGCAGCCCGAGCATTTGGTCTGCCGCGGGCCATAGAAGGCGATATGGACGCATACGCCGTTGAGCGGCGAGTTATCGCGATTGCGCACGAAGCCGTTGAAATAGGTGTTGCCGACGTTCGGATCGCACCGCTCTACCCCTTTCAGCAGGCTGTACGGATAGCTTGGCGCCGGCGGTGGCGGCGGCGCGGTGGGGAGGGGCGTCGCCGTAGGCGGCGCCGCGGTGGGCGGCGGCGGGATGTTCTGCGCCACTTTGATGGCCGCCGAGTCTCCGCTCACCGTCACGAAGTCCTGGCGCACCCAACCGTTCTGGCCGTTGAAATCGAACTGGTACCAGTCGCCGGCCGGGTTCTTGCCGATGATCTCGAACGATTGCCCGACGCTCAGCGCGCCGATGCGCGTGTAGTTCGTGCCGGGGCCGCTGCGCACGTTGACGTTCTGGTTTGCGGTCAGCCTGGGTGCGGCCGGCGTGGGTGTTGGCGGCACGGGCGTGGGCACAGGGGTGTCGGTCGGCGCGGCCGTCGGCGCGAGCGGTTTGGTCGCCGTCGCGAGGGGCAACGGCGTGGGGGTCACGGGCGGCGTGGGCGTGAAGGTCGGTTTTGGGGTCTTGGTCGGCGGGACCGGCGACGCATTGGGCGGTACGGCCACACAGCCGCCGATGGCTAATACAACCAGCACGAGGCCCAGGAAGAGGATCAGTTTTTGTCGCATGCGCAATCTACCTCAATAATCGGAGCCTGACGGCCCGGAAAATGGCACCCAGGCGATGGCCAGGCGCAATCGCCGCCAATTATATCACGCTGCCGATGGATTCCCCAAAGCGCGTAGGGCTGCGTCGGGCCGCCGGATGCGATCAATGGACGATGAAGGTCCCGGTCGAGTTCCCGCCAGATCCGCTTTGCTGTGCGTCTGGCTCGAAAATCGCCCGGCGTGCAGGCGCATTCATCCGCGCGCGCAAAGTTTCAGGCCATCGAGCGCGGGCTTGGACTTCGGATTGAGCTCGAGTGCCTTTTCCAGCCATTTCACGGCATTTTTGCAGTCCTTCAGATAGGCATAGGAAAGGCCGAGCTCGTAGTAGTATTCTTCGTTGCGAACTCCCAAAGACATGGCTTTTTCCAGGTGCTCGATGGCGGCCTCCCAGTTCAACAAGGTGTAGTAAACGCGTCCCAGGTGTGCGTAGGCCGGGCCATAGGTCGGGTCTATCTCGATGGCCTTGCGGAGCACCGAGATGGCCCGGTCTGGATCGCCGGCCAACGCGCTGCCATGCCCGAGCGCGTCATAGCCGACCGGGCTGTCCGGATTGGCCTCGACGGCTTTCTGGAATTGGGCCAGAGCAGACTGGTAGTCGCCGCGCGCCAGGTAGCTATGGCCGGCGCCGATGTAGCTGAAGCCGAGCTTCGGCGCCAGGCTGGCCGCGCGCAGGTAGGCGGCAATGGCTTCTTCGTAGCGGCCCTGTCGTTCCAGCACGTAGCCCAGGTTGCGCTGCACCAGCGCGCTGTCGGGTTTGAGTTTGACCGCGGTGCGCGCCTCCTCCAGGGCGCGCGTCCAGTTGTTTTTGTCGGCGTAGACCTCGGCCAGGGCGGCGTGCGCTTCGGCCGAAAGCGGGTCTTTGTCCACCGCCCGCAGCGCGATCTTGATGGCTTCGTCGTATTGGCCGTCCCAATCCAGCGCCATCGCCAGGATGCTCAGGTTGTAGGCGCTCGGCTCCAGTTCGACTGCTTTGCGGGCCAGCTCGATGGCCTGGTTGGGATGGCCGAGCAGGGTGAGGAGCCAGGCCTGTTGAGCGAACGCGTCGGCGTTTTGCGGCTCCAGTTCCGTCACGCGGCCATAGGCAGCTGCCGCTGCACTCAGCCTGCCCGCCAGATAGTGGTCTTCAGCCTCGGCCAGATAGCTGGCGGCCGAACGGGTCGGGGTGGGTGTCGGTGCCAGCGGGCTGAACGGGTTCACGAAGAAGCGGGTGCGCGTCGCGAGGAGATAGCCGGCTACGGCGAGCAGGCAGATCAGAACGATCATGGGCCACGGCGAGCGTCGCCGCGGGCGATATCGCCGGTCAATGTACATCGTTTGCTCCGTGCGCCGCGCCGGCCAGAGCGATCAGAAGATAGCCTTGCGCGCAGCGGCGATTGTCTCCAGGATTGCCTCGTGTACGCCGGGCTGGCCGTTGCTCGCCACCATGGTGGGGCTGTCCAGGCGCCACGGTCGGCCGTCGTACTCGGTGACGCAGCCGCCGGCTTCCTGGACGAGCAGCCAGCCCGCGGCCGCATCCCACGGTTTGAGTCGTGGATGCCAGAACGCCTCGATGAACCCTGCTGCCACCCACGCCAGCTCCAGCGCGGCCGAGCCCTGGCGGCGCACGCCGTGCGAGCGGCGCTCCAGCGCGTTGAATTCGGCCAGGTTGTTGTCGGGGTTCGTCCGCCGATCGGCCGGAAACCCGGTCGCCAGCAGGCTGCGGCTGAGTTCGGCGATGGTGGACACGTGGATGGGCCGTTCCCGGCCGTTTTGGCGCAGCCAGGCTCCGTGGCCCTGTTCGGCCCAAAAAAGCTGCTCGCTCAGCGGATCGTACGTCACGCCGAGCACGGGCATGCCGTAATGGGCCAGGGCGATGTTGACCCCGAAAAACGGCACGCGGTGGGCGAAATTGCTCGTCCCGTCCAGCGGATCAATCACCCAGAGCCATTCGGCCGCAGGCAATGGCCCGGTCGCGCTCTCTTCGGAATAGATGCTGTGTTCCGGAAAAGCGGCGTGGATCGCTTCGGTGATCAGGGCATCCGAAGCGACATCCGCCGCGGTCAACAGATCCACCGGGCTGCTCTTCGTGCTGAAATCATGGCCGGCCACAGCCCGTTGATGATACTCTGCCAGCAGCGCGCCTGCCCGGCGCGCCAGGTCAATCGCAAATTCGCGCATGCAGTCCTCGATAGTCGAGTTTGAAACATGAAGTGTGAAATGTCGAGCGGCGAGTGTCAAAACCTCAAACTCGCGCTCAACGCATGACGTCTGGCGTTTCGCGTGTCACCATGCCGCCAGGCCCGCCCGAATCAGGTTGGCTCGCGCTTGGCGCAGGTAGTCGCGGCCCAACAGCTTGAGCATGTCGGCGATCAGCCTGCGCCGCGAGCCGACGGCCTGCGGGCAGGCGGGCGGAGGCGGCGGAAAGCCGCACGCCTGGGCAAACCGGGCCAGTTCGCTCTCCGGCACGTAGATGAAGGGCCGGATCAGCCGGATCTGGCCCCCGAAATAGTCTGCCGCCGGTTGCACCGTGCGCACGTCGCCGCCATAGAGCAGATTCAACAGAGTGGTCTGGGCGGCGTCGTCGGCGTGATGTGCGAAGGCGACCACGTTGCAGCCCAGCCCCGCGGCGGTCAGGAAGATCGCCTTGCGACGTAACCATGTGCAACGCTGGCAGGTGAGCGGGGGCGCGTCTGTCTCCTTCAGCTCTGGCTCGACGATCCGGTAAGGGATGTCCTGGCCGGCGAGCCATTCCTCCAGTGGCGGATGCGGCGGCGTGATCCCGGTTGCATCCCCGCGCACGTGGACCGCGGCGAGCGTGTAGCGCTTCGCGAACGAGCGCCGATGGGTTTGCAGCAGGCGCACGAGTGCCAGGCTGTCTTTGCCGCCCGAGACGGCGACCGCCACGCGATCACCGTCTCGCAGCATATCAAATTGGCGCACGGCCCGATTCAGTGCTTTTATGATGAAGTAGGCCAGGCGCTCAGGGGACGATTCGTCGGCCACAGGGCCAGCGTCAGCCGGGGTCACGTCACCTTCCGAGATGTTGCCAGGCAGCACGCAGCTTGCGCACGGCCTTCATCGGCACGTACACTCCACCCAGGTCTGGCTCGTTGGCGCGCACGCCGTGAAAATCGGTGCCGCCGGTGTGCAACAGCCTGTAACGGCGGGCGACGGCCATCAGATATGCAACCGTCACCGCGTCGTAGCCCGGGTAGTAGACCTCCAGGCCTATCAGCCCGGCGCCGATCAGCTCCGGCAGCATGGCATCGAGATCGAAGGGAGCCTTGATCGCGCCGTAGCGGTCGAAGAAGACGGGATGCGCCAGCACGGGCAGGCCGCCGGCGCGCCGGATCAACGCGCACGCTTCAGCGGGCGTGAACTTCAATCGCTCTACGTAGGCCGGGCTGTTGCGGCCGATGTATTTGTCGAAGGCCTGCTCGAAGCTGACGACGTGGCCTGCCTCCAGCAGCGCCTGGGCGACATGCGGCCGGCCCACCGCGCCTTCACCCGCAATCTCCAGGATCCGTTCGAAACGCACCGGCGCACCCATCTCGGCCAGCTTCTCGGCCATGCGTCTGGCGCGGCCGATACGACCGTCGCACAGCCGCGTCAACTCGCTACACAGGGCCGGGTCGGCGTGGTTTATGAAATAGCCGAGCACATGCACTTCGGTGCCTGGCACATCGGTGTTGATTTCGACGCCCGGGATCACCTCGACGCCAAACCGTTGGCCGGCAGCCAGCGCCTCGGCCACGCCCTCGGTGGAATCGTGATCGGTCACCGCGATGACTCGGAGCGCCAGCCGCGCGGCGCGCGCGACCAGCTGGGTCGGGGTCAGCGCGCCGTCGGACGCGGTGGTATGGCAATGGAGGTCAACCATGTTCATGATGGGAATATTGTATCACAGCGCCCGGGGATGCCAAAACCCAAGAATTTCTAATGTGGCCCGCCGCGAGCGCCGGTTGCGGTCTCGGCTGCTGTGGCCGCAGAGGCATACAGATAGCAGGCCGCGGATTGGTCCTCGCCCACGGCGAAGAGCGGCGGCGGGCTGGCGCGACAGACAGCCATCACGTGCGGACAGCGATCGGCGAAGGCACAGCCGGACGTGGAGACCGTCCCTATCTCTTGTTCGGGCGGCAATTCGATCAGTCCTCGCCACTTGAGCCGGGGATGGGGGACGGGAATAGACTCGACCAGCAATTGCGTGTAGGGATGTTTCGGCGTCTCGATGATCGCGCCGGCCCGGCCGATCTCGGCGACCGCGCCGCGGTAGAGGATACACAGGGTGTCGCTAATCTGGTAGGCCGTGGAGAGGTCATGGGTGATGTAAAGGAATGAGATGCCGAAATCTCGCTTCAGCTTCAGCATGATGTCGAGCACCATGGCCCGCAGCGAGGCGTCGAGCATGGAGACCGGCTCATCGGCCACGATCAGGCGCGGCTTGAGCAGGAAGGCCCGCGCAAGCATGATGCGCTGGCGCTGGCCGCCGCTCAGCTGGTGGGGATATTTGCCCAGGATCTCGCCGGGCCGCAGGCCGACAACCTGCAAGCTCTCCTCCATGAGCGCCCGGCTGGCCTGGCGGCCTTGCGCCAGGCGAAACTTCTCGATCACCACCTGCAGGACGTGATCCACCCGATAGAAGGGGTTGTAGACCTCGTAGGGGTCCTGAAAGATGGCCTGTACCTCGCGGCGGTAGTCGAACCATTCGCTGCGCGAGAGGCTGGTGAGCTCCTTGCCTTTATACAGGATCTGCCCCGAGGTGGGCGACAGGAAGCCCAGGACCAGCCTGGCGAGGGTCGTCTTGCCGCTGCCGCTTTCGCCGGCGATTGTGGCGATCACGGGCGGCTCATGGGGGATGGCCAGCGAAAACTCGCGCAGCGCCACCGTGATCTGTTTGCGCACCAGACCGCGAGCGAATATTTTCGTCGCGCCCCTGACTTCCAACAACGATGTGGTCACGATATCCGCTCCGAGAAGAGATGGCAGGCAACCTGATGTTTGGGCGCGACCTCTTGCAGGCGCGGCACCTCGACAGCGCAGCGCTCGAACGCCGCCGGGCAGCGCGGATGGAAAGCGCACCCCGGTGGCGGGTTGAGCAGGGTGGGCGGCAGGCCGGGAATGGCCTGCAGCGGCTTCTTTTCTTTGGTGGACGGCACCGACGCGATGAGCAAGCGGGTGTATGGATGCAAAGGCTGCTCGAAGATGGTGATGGCGTCCGCGATCTCGGCGATGCGGCCGGCGTACATCACCGCCAGCCGGTCAACGAGCTGGGCCTGCAGGCCCATATCGTGCCCGATGACGATCAGGGAGGTGCCCAGCCGCTCCTGCACCTCCATGAGGGTCTGGATGACGACGCGTTGGACGACAACGTCCAGCGCGCTGGTCAGCTCGTCGGCGATCACCAGCTTCGGGTTGAGGGCGATGGCCATGGCGATGCAGACCCGCTGTTTCATGCCGCCGCTGAGCTCATGCGGATACATGGTGGTGACGCGGCGGGGCAGCCCGACCATGTTCAGCAGCTTGTGCACGCGCTCGGCGAGCTCGGCCGGCGACGGCCGGCCTTCGTGACAGATGATGACATCTTCGATCTGTTCGCGAATGCGCATGACCGGGTTGAGCGAGTTCATGGCGCCCTGCGGAATCAGCGAGAGGTCGCGCCAGCGCAATGTGCGGAGCTCATCCGGTTTCAGCGTCAACAGGTCCCGACCTTCGAGCCGGACTTCGCCGGTCTCGATGCGGCCGGGGGGCTTGATCAGCCGCAGCAGGGCCATGGCCGTTGTGGATTTGCCGCAACCCGATTCGCCGACCAGGCCGAAGCGCTCCCCTTTGTATACGTCAAAACTGACATGTTCTACTGCTTTGATGGGCCCCCGCGGCGTGTGATAGTGCACCACCAGGTCGCGCACCGTCAGCACCGGTTCGGCAGCCAACGCACCCATGCAATTGCCTCCGTTTTATGCCCGCACGACGAGCCGTGGATTCATCACCTCATCCAGACCCAGGTGGATCAAATACAGCGACAGAAACAGCGCGATGAGGGCAAACACGGGCGCCATCCACCACCACCAGAGGTTCTGCAGGATCGCGCCGTAGCCCAGCGCCCAGTAAATCATCATGCCGAGGGTGATGTCGTTCTGCGGCCCCAGGCCGAGGAGCGACAGCCCGGCTTCGGCCAGGATGGCCGCGATGAAGGCGTTGACGAAGTTGGCCCCCAGCCATTGGAACATGTTCGGCATCAGCTCGCGGAAGATGATCTCCAGGCCCGACATGCCCGAAAGCCGGCTGAGTTGGACAAATGCGCGTTCTTTCAGGCTCAGCACCTGTCCCCGCACCTGTCGCGCCGGCGATGCCCAGGCAAACGCGCCGATGATGAGCGCAACCGCCGGCAACGCCACTCCCCGCATCAGGGACGCGATCAGGATCAGGAAGAGGAGGGAGGGCACCGCCAGGAAAACGTCAATGAAGACCCGCAGCACGGCATCTATCAGCTTGCCGAAATAGCCGGCCGAGAAGCCGATGAGCGCGCCGAGAAAAGTCCCCAGCGCGGCGGCAATCAGGCCGACCAGCAGCGATTTGAGGATGGCTTCCACGATCTGAATGGCCACGCTTCGCCCCAGTGCGTCGGTTCCGAGCAGTCCCCCCTCCTCGCCGGGCGGCAGGCGGGGCAAAAAGCTGCCGGTGCGCCGCAATTCGGGCGGCGTCAACAGGACGCCGATGATCGAAACGATCACCATGAGCAAAAGGATAGAGAGGCCGATGAGGAGCTTCTTGTTGTGTGTGATCACGGTCTTGTTCTGCCTTCAGTTGCTGTTTGAGGCGATCCGCATCTGCCTGCGCACTGTCGCAATGGCATCAATCGGGCGCGGCCTGCCGGATCCGGGGATCAATGAGCGGATAGGCAATGTCAATGATGAAGTTTGCCACCGCTACAGAGAGGATGATCAGGAGCACGCTGCCCTGGATCACCGGATAGTCGAGGCCTTTGATCGAATTGTAAATCAGCCAGCCGAGGCCCGGATAGCCGAAGATCACCTCGGTGATCAAGGCGCCGCCGACGACGTGGCCCAGCGACAGGGCCAGGCCCGTGGCCTGAGGCAGCAACGCGTTGCGAAACGCATAGCGCCAGAGAATGCGTCGTTCGGGCAGGCCTTTGGCTTCGGCCAGCAGGATGTAGTCTTCGCCTTTCAAGGCGCCGATCAGGCTGCGCATGCTGAGGAACCACCAGCCCAGCGATACCAGCACAATGCTGAGTGCGGGCAAAAAGGCGTGGTGGAGCACGTCGGCGATGAACGGCAGCGTCAGGGCCGGCGTCATGGTCACCGAATAGTTCCCGGACAGGGGGAAGATAGGCCAATGAAAAGCGAACAGAAAGATCAGCAGCAGCGCCAGGATGTAATAGGGGGTGGCGTACAGGATCAGCGCCAGCGGAACCAGGGCCTGAAGAAACCGCGACCCGCTGCCACGCCAGCCCACCACCGCGCCGGCCAAAGAGCCGATCACCCAACTCAACAGGGTGGTCACCGTCAAGAGGCCGATCGTCCAGGGAAGCGAATTGCGGAGCAGATCCGCAACCTCCGATGGGAAACTGGCGATCGAATAGCCCAGGTTGCCCTGCAGGAGTTGGGCCAGAAAGCTGATGTACTGCTCCCACAGGCTCTTGTCCAGGCCAAAGCGGCGGGTGTATTCGGCGACCAGCTCGGTGGCGTTCATGCTGCCGCCCATCTGCGCCAGGCTGAGAAAGACGGCGCCCAGGGGGTCGCCGGGGACCAGGCGTGGCACGATGAACACCACGGTCACAGAGATGACGATGGTGGCAATGAAGAGCGCGAAGCGCTCCGCCAGATATTTCAGGTAAGCCGCCATGAGTCGGTTCCTTCGAGGCAGGAGAAATGGCCCTGGCTGTGCACGGCCTGCGCACAGCCAGGGCCGGAACGGATCGCAGCAGGCGTTACTTCACGCCCGTCGGCTGGAGGCCGCCCACCCACTTGCCGGTGGTGGGGGACTGATAGCCGGTGATGACCAGGTTAAACGTGGCCCACCAGCTGACCGGCATGTTCCACGGATCCTCGGCCGAGGGGAAGCCCTTCCAGTAGGTATAGTTGAAGGGCACCAGGGCCGGGGCCTGGACGACCGGCACCACCGGCAGCTGCTCGAACCAGATGGCCATCGCCTTCTTGTACTGCTCCTTGACCTTCTCGACCTCGGTCGGCGGGGTCTTGCCCATCTCATCTACGATGGCATCGAACTCCGCGTTCTTGAAGCGGAAGGAGTTGCGCTCGTACCAGGGCGCGGGCTCGCCCAGGGGCACGTAGTTGGCGCCATGGAAGAGCCACAGGTTATCGTAGATGTAGCCGGGGCAGAACGAATGCAGCTTGAGGTCGTACTGCCCGCGCAGCAGGGCATCGGCCAGCGGGCTGCCGGTCATGGACTGGATCTTGACACCGATGCCGGCGGCGCGCAGCTGATCGGCCAGCACCGCGGACACCTTCATCTCCTCGCCCGAGTTGCTGTCCACCACATAGATCAGCTCCAGCTTCTTGCCGTCGGCGGTGGTCCAGTCGTTGCCGACCTTCTTGAGGCCGGCGGCCGCCAGGAGCTCGGCCGCTTTCTTGGTGTCGGTCGCATCGGCAGGATACTTCGCACGCAGGTCCTGGATCGCGTCGAAGTAGGGCTTCAGGCCATCGTAGAAGGGCCACACGCCCCAGGTCGGGGTGGTCGTTCCCTCATACGCCAGGTTGACGATGGCCTTGCGGTCAATCAGGTAGGAAATCGCCCAGCGCACTTCCTTTTGATCCAGCGGCGGCTTGGCGTTCTGCACCATCAGCGCCCGCGGGCAGGGATCCAGCCAGGCATAGGGCGGATCTTTGGTCCACGCGCGCAGGTTCGGATTGCGCCGCGCGACCTCCTTGAAGGAACCGAGCGAGAGCTTTCCGATGAAGGGGGTATCAATTTCGTTGGCGGCCAGGGCCAGCGCGATGTTCGTGTCGTCGCCGATGTACTGGAAGTTGATGGTCTTGGGGGCCGGCTTGACGCCGAAGACCTTCGTCCCCCACCAGTCATCGCGTCGCTCATAGACGAACGCGGTCTCGGTGGCGCGCACGAGCTTGTACGGCCCGGTGCCAACAGGCTGCGAGTTCTTGAAGGTCAGCGGGTCCTGGCCTTCCCAGATGTGCTTCGGCAGGATGGTGATGCCGCCCCAGATGCCCACTGCCGGGAATGCCTCGCGGATGAGATGGAAGCGCGGGTTGGGCTTTGTGAGCTCGAACTTGACGGTGGTATCGTCCACTTTCGTGGCGGCCTTCACCCAGGTGTTCGCCTCGGCCGCCCAGGTCATGCCTGGGTTCTTCTTCAGCAGCTCATAGGTGAAGACGACGTCATCGGCCGTGAACGGCTTGCCGTCGCTCCAGGTGACGCCCTTCCGCAGGTTGACGGTGATGCTCGTGAAATCGGCGTTGTACTCGTATTTCTCCGCCAGCCAGGGGATGTACTCGCCGGTCTGCAGGTTGTTGTAGAAGAAGTACTCGTAGATGACCTGATGGATGCCGGTTCCAGAGCGGCTGACACCCGGCGCGTAGATGTTCAGGTTGGTGGGATCGGCCACCCGGCCACCGAGCGCGACGTTGAGGGTCTCCGCGCGCGCCAATCGTTCCGGGCTGATCGGCGCGGGCGTCGGGGTCACGACCTTCTCGACGATCTTCTCGACCGGCTTTTCGACGACCTTTTCGACGACTTTCTCGACCGGTTTCTCGACGACCTTCTCGACGACCTTCTCGACCGGCTTTTCGACGACCTTTCTCGATGACCTGTGGCGTGGGTTGTGCACAGGCCACGAGGACACTCATGATCACGCTCAGAACGAGCACGATCCACAGTTTGGTTTTCATACCTCCTCCTTGAAGTGAAATGGCGTTTTTCACGCAGACCAAACTACAGTCGAACTATTGCCGAACACCAGATGCCGCCGAACGCAGAGGGACGATCGCGGTTTACCCTGACCGGATGACCACCTCCTTTCAATTTCAAAGCAGAAACAGGGAAGAGAATGAAACCACGCAAGTGCGCTGTCGAATGTGTGGTTTTATTTGGACAATATTGACAATAGTTAGACAGCGACGTTTGTGATTGTATGCTGTGTGCGGTTTCCTGTCAAGTTTTGTGTAAGTCGGCCGCCTGACGGGATCGCAGCGAGCTTCGCGGCCGCATCGACACGGCCTTTGTGTTCATTCCAGGCGATCGGGTATAATGTCCATCAGCTTCTGACGAGGTTGGTCCATGCAAAAGCAAACGGTGAAACGGCTATCCTGGTTGGCTGTGCTGTGCTTGGTGGCGCTGGCGACGGCCTGCACGTTCCCCTCGACACCCCCCAGCGCACCCGACCGGCTGCCGGCGCGGACCGGCGGTGTCACGCGATTGATCGTGGCGCCCAATCCGGACGGCGCGCAGGTGGCCGTGGACGGTGTCGTGCGCGGCAGCTCGCCGCTGACGTTGACCCTGACGGCCGGCGATCACCTGATCGCGCTGAGCGCAGCCGGCTACGCGCCCTTCTCGGAGACGATCACCCTCGAAGCCGGCCTGGAGGCGACCTACGCGCCTGATCTGGAGGACATCGAGCCACCGACCGTCACATTGGAGAGCGAGCAGCCAGAGGCTCCCTGGTCGGGCCAGGTGCAGGTGCGCGCGGCAGCCCGCGACAACGCCGGCGTGGTAGACCTGGAGCTGGCGCTGGCCGAACGGACGCTGATGGTCACCGATGGCGAAGCGATCGTTTTCGCGCTCGCGCCGGCCACGCTGACCGATGTGCTGCCCGGTCGCACCTACACATTGACCGCTACTGCGACCGACGCTGCCGGCAACATCGGGCAGGCCTTCCTCCCCATCCTCATCGGGCCAGAGCAGGCCGCCGCCTCTGCGACGCCCACCCCGCTGCCCGCTGCGACGCCGACCGACAGCGCCACCCCGGCGCCGGCCCCGCCGACGGCCAGCCCCACCGCGCCATCGCCGACGCCCTCGCCCCGGCCAACCCCCTCGCCGACCCGCCCGCCCGCGGTGACCTTCCGCGTGACCCAGGTCACCATCCCGACCTACGGCTATCGGCCGTTTCTGCGCTCTGTCACCGATCCGACGATGGGAGACTACGAGGTGTTGACGCTGGATCGGGCCGCCTACGAGGCGTCCGGTCCCAGGCCGGCGCCGGTCAACTACACGCTGCTCGTCCTGGAGAACCGCTATCTGCGCCTCAGCATCCTGCCGGACCTCGGCGGCCGCATCTACGAGGTGATCTTTAAGCCGACCGGCCATAACGAGCTGTATCGCAACCCGGTGATCAAGCCGACCGGCTGGGGGCCGCCCAGTCCGCCCTATCCGGCGGGCGCCAACTGGTGGCTGGCCGCCGGCGGCATCGAGTGGTGCTTCCCGGTGGAAGAGCACGGTTATGACTGGGGCAAAGAGTGGGGCTATAACTCGACGCGGCTGCCCGACGGCGGCGTGACGGTCAGCCTCTTCACCGGCGACTACCGGCGGCCGTACGTCATGGTCAATGTGACGCTGCCCCCCGAAGCCGCCTACTTCACCGTGCAGCCCACCATCATCAACCCGACTGCGGCGCCTGCGCGCGTGAAATGGTGGGCGAACGCCATGCTGGCGCCCGGCTCGGCCAACGCGCCCGGCCCGGAACTGCGCTTCATCTTCCCGGTCAGCGAGATGACCGTTCACAGCACCGGCGATCCGTCGCTGCCGGGGCCAGGGCAGCCGCTGGCCTGGCCGGTCCACGCAGGCCGCGATCTGAGCCGCCTGGGCAACTGGGGACAGTATCTCGGCTTTTTCGCGCGGCCCGCCGCGACGGGCGACTACATGGGCGTCTACGATCCGACGGTCGAGGAAGGGATGCTGCGCGTCTACCCCAGCAGTGTGGCGCGCGGAGCCAAAGGCTTCGCAATGGGCTGGAGCCAGCCGATCGGGCCCGAAGCGTACACCGATGACGGCTCCGGCTACGTCGAGCTGCACGGCGGCCTGGCGCCGACCTTCGACGACTGGCATCAACTGCCGCCGGCGGCCAGCATCAGCTGGACCGAGACGTGGTATCCGGTGGCCGACATCGGCGGCGTGACCTATGCTTCGGCGACCGCCGCGTTGCATCTGACGCCGGGCCAGGGCGGCCTGCGGGTGGCCCTCTTCCCGGTGAGGCCGGTGCGAGGCGAAGTGCGGATCGCCCTGCCGGATGCGGCGCCGATCGCGAAACCGGCTGACATTAGCCCGGCGCTGCCGTTCGACGAGGTGATCGCCCTGCCCGCGACCGTGCCGGCGCAGGGCGAGGTGACCGTGACCCTGCTCGACGCGCAGGGGAGGGCTGTTTTCGAGTATCGGGGGCCGGCCCGGCTGCGCTGAGTCCGGCGCGCGGCCGCCATTTCTTTGACTTCGCGGCGGCTTTCGAGTATACTAGCCGCTGTTCGGGGCGTAGCGCAGTCCGGTCAGCGCGCTTGATTTGGGTTCAAGAGGTCCGGAGTTCAAATCTCCGCGCCCCGACTGATAGCGCCAAATTTGTATCTACACCAGACCTGCGGTAAAATAGGGACAGCAGGGTGACGATAGATCGGCTGGCTGCGTCCGGCGATCTCCTCCCCCCGTGGCCCTGCGTTTCTTCGTCAGTGAGGCCCTGCGGATTTCGGGAAAATCCGCAGGGCCTGTGTTCAGCGTTGCGCCCTGGCCAGGGGGCTCTGCGGATGACGCTGGTCTACCTCACGGTTGCCTGGTGTGTGGGCATCTGGCTGGCCCACCAGTTCTGGACGATCGGTCTGATCGGCTGCGAGACGCCCGGCTGGGCCTTCGCCATAGCGGCGATGTGCTCTGCCGGGCTTGCTATTTTATGGCGCCGGCAGCCATCTCGCCGTTGGCCCGCTGTCTTCCTGATGTTTGCCCTCCTGGGTGCCTGGCGCTACCAGCTCCGGCCATTTGTCGTCTGTCCCTCGACTACCACATTGGCGGCTTACAATGGCTCTGTGGCCGCGCCGACTCGCGCCGTGATCGAGGGCGTCATCGTCGGCTATCCCGATGTGCGCGATACGGCCACGATCTACCATGTGCGCGCTGATACCCTGATCCTTGACGGTCAGGCCCGGCCCGTGCGGGGCGATGTGCGCGTCGAGGCGCCTCGTTATCCGGTTTTGGCCTACGGCGACCGGGTTCGCGCCGGCGGTCAGCTGATCACGCCGCCTTCCTTCGACGACTTCGACTACGCTGCCTATCTGAGCATCCATGGCATCCACAGTCTGCTGCGCCGCGCGCGCCTCGAGCGGATCAGCCCGGATCACGGCCATCCGCTGTGGGCGGCCCTGTATCGGCTGCGCGCTCGCGGGGCCGCCCTGCTCAATCGCGTCCTGCCGGAGCCGACGGCCGCGCTGGCGAACGGGATGCTGCTGGGCATCGAGAGCGGCATCCCCGACGCGGTGGATGAGGCCTTCAAAGTGACCGGTACCACGCATGTCATCGTCATCTCCGGCAGCAACATCGCGCTGCTGACGGGCGTTCTCATGGCGCTGCTGGGCCGCGGCCTGGGACGAAGCCGCGCGCTGTTTCTCGTCGCCGCTCTCGTGATGCTCTATGTCCTGCTGGTCGGCGCCGACCCGCCGGCGCTGCGGGCCGGGATCATGGGCGTGCTATATGTGATTGCCATCGCGCTGGGCCGCGTGAGCACTGCCTACGTCTCGCTCTGCGCCTCCGCGTTGGTCATGGCCTTGCTCAACCCGCTGGCATTGTGGGACGTCGGCTTCCAGCTCAGCTTTGCGGCCACCTTGGGGCTGATCCTGTTCACGGCGCCGCTCCAGGCGCGCTGCGAGCGTTTTTGCACGCGCCGGTTTTCTCCCGAACGTGCCCGCCAGATCACCGCCCTGTTGAACGACACGCTCATCGTGACCCTGGCCGCGCAGATCCTGACCCTGCCGCTGCTCGTTTACTATTTTGGCCGCCTGTCGCTGGTGGCGTTGCTTGCCAATTTCTTGATCCTGCCTGCCCAACCGCCCATCATGGTCGGCGGCATGGCGACTTTGGCCGTGGGCCTGATTTGGGAAACGCTCGGCCGCATCGCGGCCGTGATCCCCTGGCTCTTCCTGACCTACACGGTCACAGTGGTGCGCGGCCTGGCGACTGTGCCGCTGGCCGCAGTGGAGACGGGCGCGCTGGGCCGCCTGCTGGCCGTGCTGTACGGCGTCGGCCTGATCGGAGGACTGGCGTGGCGCCATTGGCCGCTGCTGCGCCGGATGATGCCGGCGCCGTCGGCGGCAGGGCGCTGGCTGGCGGTGGGGGGCATCTCCGGTTGGCTGATCTTGACCGCGGTCAACCAGATTCCCGATGGCCGCCTGCACATCACGTTCATCGCCGACGCGGCCGGCGAAGCGGCATTGGTGACCACGCCGACCGGCAGACGCGTCTGGCTGTGGGATGGTCGCGGCGACGGCGCCGTCCTGGCCGCCGCGACGCGCGACCAGTTGCGAATCGGCCAGTCGGGGGTCGGCCTGGCATTCGGGCCGGATGCCGGCCGCTATTGGCCGGCTGCGCAAGTTTTCGAGCCGGCGCAGATGCCTGCCGGCAGCCGGCTGCGCCTCGACGGAGGCGTGGAGCTGACGCGGCTAGCCGCCGGCTCGGCATGGCTGGTGCGCTATGGCCGGTTTCGCACGCTCGCGCCGGCGACGCTCGCGCCGGAGGCGCAGGCCGAACTGATGCACGGCGCGCCCGCCGATCTCGCGCTCACTTTCCTGAAGGCGCCCGGCGCCGGCACTTCCACCTGGCCGACGACCGCCTTCCTCGCCGTGACCGCGCCGCAGATCGTCCTTTGGCCGGAAGCTGCCACCTATCCGCCCGATGTCGCCGAATGGCTGAGTGGCCTGCGCACTGCCCGTATCCCCGATGAAGGCGTAGTCGAAGTGATTACCGACGGCATGCGGCTGTGGCTGCGCCAGCGCAGCGGCGTGGTGCAGCGATAATGGCTTGCGACTGGCGTGCAACCGGTTTGTGTGGAAGTATGATTATGCACTATAATAAATAGGTCGAGACCAGGTCTCCCTGTAAACTTGCAGAACTCGCGTAAACAGACCTTTGAGCCAGGAGGAGAACATGATCATTCGCGGCAAACTGATCGCGGAAACGCCGATCTATCGAGGCAATGCTCGCAAGACACTCTTCACCCGTGACAGCGATGGCACCCAGCGGCTGGTCTCGCTTGCGGGTGAGATCTCGGGAACGGCCCAGGCGCTGATGGACGCTTTCATCGGTCAGTCCCGCGATGGTCGGAACATGGGGCTATTGAATCGCGCCTGGCGCCGGCTCTACGGTGACCCGTTGCCCGATGGCCTGATCACGCGCGTCGAATGTCGGCTCCCGGAAGCAATGTACACGCAGGATCGCTTTTTCGACCTGCGCATGGGCCTGAAGTTGGACGAGGACCGTTGGGCGGCCGAGGCGAATGCCAACTACAAGATGGAGACCGTCTTCCGCCATACCGGTTTCGACTTCAGCATGATGGTCAACGATGCCGTGCTGGAGCGCGGGGAAAACCGGGTCCGGCTCTACGCCCTGCTGGAGGAGATGGCGGCTGGTCGGTTCTGGTTTGGCGCCGGGAAGAGCAAAGGGCTGGGCCGGCTGCGGCTGGAAGCCGATCTGAGGAGCCTCACGCCCGCCGCGCCCGCTTTCCGTCCCGAAGTCAACCATTTGAAGATCGTGCTCCGCTTCAACGCCGATAACCCGGTGCTGGTCGGCTGGAATTGGGGCAAGGTAGATCCGGCCGTGCCGGCCTTCGCTGCCATCGAGGGCCGGTTGCTCATCGCGGCCATGCGCGACATCCCCGATCCGATCCGCCAGCGGCTCGAGCTCGTCATCGGCGGGCCCATCCTCAGCCCGGAAGACTGGAAACGCCGGCTGGCCGAGTATCTGCCGCGCGCCATCGCGCTCTGGCTTCAGGAGCGATCGAGCAGCCAGTCTGAAGTGTGGATTCTGCACGAAAACGCGCTGGCCAGGCTGGCCAAAGGCAAATACCCGCTGTCGCAGAAAGCGCTCGACGCGGTCAAGCCGCTCTGCGAGCAGCCATTTCCCGATGCCGCAGCCGCAGAAGCGGCCCTCAGGGAGCGCATCGGCAACCAGGCCAAACGCGTCCTGGAGATCATGGAACGGCAGCAGCAGGCCGGCCACCAACTTGACATGGCCGCCTGGCACGAGGTGAGCGATAGCCTGGGCCTGGATGCCACGCCGGTCGAGACGCTGGCGGCGCAGCTGGACGATGAAACGGCCCTCACCCAGACCCTCGCCGAAGCGTGTCGGCCGGTCATGGCGCGGCTCTATCAGCAGGTAGACCAGCAGGTGGATCTCCTGCGCAGCGACGCCTGGGTGGATGCCGAGATCGCCAATCGAGAGGTACATCTCAAGATCAAACAGATGCTGCTGGAGGGCAAGATCAGCGAGGCGCAATGGATGAACCGCAATCAGCCGCCCGCAGGGATCAGCCCGGCGGCCTGGCGCAGTTTCCTGGAAGAACATAGCCGGGTGCGCTATCAGCACATCATCCATCCGGCGAACCTGCGCAAGAGCATCACCAACGACCGCAACTTCATCGCCTTCCTGCAGAGCTACCGGGCGAAGGCGCGCCAGGAACTTTCGCAGCCGTACCATGTGGACTTCCGCAGCGGCGGCCCGTTCAATCGCGATGTTGCACGCAAATACGGCAAGCCCTACGACACCATGTTCATGCGCATGTTGACCTGGAGCCCGGCCGCGCGCGAGGGCGCGTGGGAGATCTATATCCCCGGCAGCACCATCAAGGGCGCGTTTCGCAAGCGCGCCTCGCAGGTGCTGAAGACGCTCTGGGGCGAATCGCCGCGCGTGACCGAGATTTTGGATTATCTGTTCGGCCGCCAGGGACAGCGCGGGGCCATCTACTTCTCCGATGCCTATCTGACCGATCCCACGCAGCCCGAGGAGGTCTGGTGTTCGATGGACGGCGTGCGCATGGATCCGGCGACGGCTCGCCCTGTGGAGACTGCCAAGCACGATTACCTGTTCGCCTATGGCGATCAGCTTAACTTCCAGCTGCAACTGGAGTTGCAAGACCTCACCGAGCGCGATCGGCCCGCGCTGGCCGTCCTGATCAACCTGCTGAAAGATTTCCAGCAGGGCGACATCGTCCTGGGCGGCGAGAAGACCGTCGGGTTCGGCTGGGTGAAGGCCCGCGTCAGCGAGATCACCTGGCTGACGGCCGATCCGGCCAACAAGCTGTTGGCCGATATCCTGCCCGAACGGCCCTTGACCCGTGTCGGGCCCTGGCATCAGCTGACGTTGCGCGACGAAGAGGCGGCCGAGGTAATGTGGCGCGCGCCACTGCCCGCGGCCACCCGGGTCGAGGTCCGGCCGCCACGTGCTCGGGAAGGCTTCATCTCGCACCGGGCCTTCGGCGGCTACTCCGGCATATTGGCCGTGGAGGTCGAAGTGTTGACCCCTCTCCATGTTCGGGAGAGCGGCGAGCCATCGCGGCGCGCGGTCCTGGCCGATGGCAACGTGAACGGCTGGGACTGCTTCTCGTTCGCGCCGGCCGAGGCTGCTCTGCGGCCAGATGCCCGGCTCTACGCGCTGCCCAGCCGCAGCCTGAAGGGGTTGCTGCGCCACATCTACGCGGTCGCCAGCGACGCGAAGGGAGAGAGCCCGGCCCTGGATCGTCTGAACCCGGCCGACAGCCTGTTCGGATGGGTGGGTGCCGGCCCGAACCAGGCCATCATGGGGCGGCTGGCGTTTGGCTTTGCGCCGTTTGACGAGACGCCGGAGCTGGCCTGGTTCAAAGTGCCCTACCCCTACGGCGGCTGGATCTGCGAGAACGGCGTCTGGCGCCAGAGTACGACCAAAACGGTGCCGATGTTCCAGATAGACAAGACCTGGCGGCTCTTCTTCCACGCGCCGCTCGCGCCGATCGTGAAGCGCCTGGAAGATTTCACGCCCGATACCGTGCAGGCCAGCTATACACGCGCGATCTTGCCGGGCGCAAAGGCGCGCTTCGACATTCGTTTCTGGAATCTGGAACAGGAAGAGCTGCAGCGCCTCATCTGGTGCATCGAGCTGGAGGAGGGCCTGGCGCACAAGTTGGGCCATCACCGCTATGTCGGCTTCGGCAGCGTGCGCCTGCGTATCCTGCCCGAGAGCGTGCTGTGGGACTGGACGAAGCGCTACACCGATCAGGATGAGGGACGCCTGCCGCTGCGCGTTGCAGAGTGGTTCGAGCCCAAAGTGGTGGCGCACCGCGCGGCGCTGCTGAAGGCGCTTGATGCGCGCGTGCTGTCCGGCAATCGCTGACCGGTATGCTGACACATTTCGACTGGCTACGGCGCAGCTGCAGCGGTCCGGAATTGTTGGCGACGCTCCAATACCTGGAGACCAACCCCGACCTGCCGACGGAAGACAGCGAGATGGGACCCCCGCCTTCGGCCGGGACGGCACCGTGCGCGCGCTGCTGGATCTATCCGCGCGCGGTGGGACGCTATTGTGTCACCTGTCACGCCATCCTCGATCGTGCCTGGCGCCTGCGTGATGTCATCCCCCGGACGATCGTGATCTGGGGCTTCGTCAATCGCGTGCCCAAGGCCCGGCCGGGCCGCCAGAGCTTTGCCGGCAGCAACATCCTGGGGCAATACGTTCACGACGAGCGGCGTTTTCTGCTGATGTTGCCGCACGACGAACTGAAGTCCTGGTTGCACGACCTGGCGCTCTACTACGGGATCGAGTTGAAGGGGCTTTTGCAGATCTTTCCGACCACGGGCGGCCGGGCGGCCCACATGGGCGACCTGCTGGTGCGCATGGTTCACCATGAAGCGCGCTTCCCGCCCGACAAGCTGCGCATTCGCTTCTTCGCCAAACTGGACCAGGTCTTCCATCCGCGACCGTACGAAAAGGAGGGCGTCCTGACCTTCGAGGCGGCCGAATTCCTGCGCACCCTGGAGCTGGCGACCGTCTTCCGCACTCTGCTGCGGCCGGATGAGCAGAAAACTCTTTACAAGCTGCTGCACATGACCGACTCCGCGCAGTCGCAGCTCTATTGGGGCCGCTTTTGGGGCCTGCTCAGCCAGGAGGCGCGCGATCTGATCAATGCCTGGGGCATCCGAACCTGGACGGAGTATCAGATCAGCCTGCTGTACGAGTTAGTGGACTATGTTGCCTTTGATCAGCCAGGTTAATCTGATCCGCTACCTGATCGTCTGGCGGGTGAACAGTTCGCTGGTGCACTTGTCGCGCTGTCTCGCCACCGATGTCTCGCGCACGCTCGCCATGTTGATCGCTGAGCGTCTGCCGACGCAGCAGGCGCGGCCGTGGCGCAAGACGGTGCAGCTTTGGAACAGCATCGCGGGCGATGCGGGCGCAGCCGACGACGGCGAGGCGCAGGCGTCACCGAAACAACCGGCCTCTCAGGCGCCGGCCGATGAAGAGGCATTCTGGCCGGCCTGGCCGATCGAAGCAGTCGTGTGGCCATATCCCGGCAAGCGCATCTATGGCCAGGGCGAACCGCTCATATGGGAGCTGAAGCTGCTCGGCAACGACGCCGACCACGGCCTGTTTTTGGAGGTGCTGTTGCCGGCGATGGAAGCGGCGGCTGTCACCTCCGACGAGCGGTGGCATCGGTCGCGCACGTTGTGGGGGCGGTTCGACATTGACAGCATCTACGTCAGCCGCGGGCCGCGCTGGGAGCCGATTGCGCGCGGCGGTCGGCTCGACCTGAGCTGCCGCGTGACGCCCGTGCAGTGGGCCGAGGGGTTCGGCGAAGAGAGGCAGGAAAAGCCCCTACGGCGTCGCCTCATCTGGCTCACTCCGTTCGACCTGCCGGTGCTCGCGACGGCCGCCGACGCTCAGGACGCGACACGGCCGGCGCGACCGGCCGTGCCGGCGCTGGCCGACATCCTGGAGGCGCTGATGGAGCGGGTGGCCGGCCTGGCGGCGGGCAAACGCGCCCGCGCCGAACAGGCCTGGGCGCTCCTCTCGGCCGAAGAGCGGGCCGCCTTGCAGGAGGCTTGCGCAGCGGGCCCAGTGGTGAGGGCAGAATTGCAACGCGCCGATTGGGCCTGGCCCGGCCGCTGGATCGGCGAGCAGACCTTCCGCCAGATCGCGGCCGTCCTGTGGCCCTATTTGGATCTGGCCTCTATCGTGCACATCGGCCGCCACACCCATTTCGGCTGTGGCGCTTTCACGTTGGTCTAGCGTCGCGCGGCGATCACCTGCTTCAGCAGCTCGCCCAGCCGGCGGATTCCCTCCTCGATCTGGGCGGGCCGGGCGTTGGAGAAGTTCAGCCGCATGGTGTTGCGGCCCCGGCCGGGCTCGGTATAAAACGCGAATCCCGGCACGTAGGCCACTTTGTGTTTCACGGCCTCTTTGAGCAGCTCCGCGGTGTCAATCCACTCCGGGACGCGTGTCCACAGGAATAATCCGCCCTCCGGACGCGTCCACGAGCAGCCCTCCGGAAAGTAGCGCTCCAGCGCGGCCAGCATCACGTTGCGGCGTTCGCCGTAGACGCGGCGAATCACCCGGATGTGTTCGTCCATGAAGCCGTCTTTGACCATCTCCCACGCCAGCATCTGGTTGAAGGTGCTCGTGTGCAGGTCTACGCCCTGCTTGGCCATCACCAGCTGCTCCACGACCTCCACCGGCGCGACGACCCAGCCCAGGCGCAAGCCGGGCGCCAGGGTCTTGGAAAAGGTGCCCAGGTAGATAACGTTGCCCTCCATGTAGCCGTGGCTCTCCAGCCCGGCGCGCGTCTGAAAATCGCTGTCGAGCGCCACCAGGGGCGGCAAATGCTCCCCTTCGAAGCGCAGCGCGCCGTAGGGATCATCTTCGACGATGGGGATGCCGTATTTGTGGGACAGGCGTACGATCTCCAGCCGGCGTTCGATGGGCAGGGTCGTGCCGCCCGGGTTCTGGAAGTTCGGCAGGACGTACATGAACTTCGGGCCATGGCGCAGCGTTGCTTCCAGAAGCTCGACGCGCAGGCCGTCATCATCACCCGGCACGGGCAGATACTCCGCTTGATACGCGTTCCAGGCCTGGAGCGCGCCCAGGTAGGTCGGCTCCTCGACCAGCACGCGGTCGCCCGGGTTCAACAGCAACTTGCCGATCAGGTCGAGGGCTTGCTGAGAGCCGTTGGTGATCAGCACGTTTTCCGCTTTGGCGTGGATGCCGTAGCGACACATGCGCTGGACGATGTACTCTCGCAGCGGCACATATCCTTCGGTCGGCCCGTATTGCAGGGCGTGCACGCCGTTTGTGGTGAGGATGCGCGCGGCTGCCTCGCGGGCTCGTTCGATGGGAAACAGTTCGGGCGCCGGCAGTCCGCCGGCAAAGGAGATGAGGTCTGGCTGCTCGGTGTATTTCAGCAGCTCGCGAATCACCGAGCGCCCCATGCGCTGCAGGCGCTGGGCATAACGGTTTTTCCAGAGAGTGGTCACGGTTGTTGCAATCCTTTGTTCTGGGCGGTGCACACACGTCGCGACGCCGTAGAACGAGATTGATCTCGTCCTGCGGCCGACGCTCTTCAAGCCGGATGTTCAGTCGGCCGCCGCGGCCGGATTCGCCGTCTGTTCAGCCGGCGCGGCCGGCACTGCCTCCAGCACACAGGCCGCGCCACGTTGCAGCGCGGCTTTATTGCTTTCCAGGAAACGGCGCTGCCGGCCCGGCAGATGGCGGTCGAGTGCGGTCTCGACCGCGGCCAGCGGCAGGATGCCGGTGGCCGCCAGATAGCCGCCCAGCAGCACCACGTTGGCCTGGCGCACGTTGCCCAGCGCCTCGGCGATGTCGTTGGCCGGAATGGGCACGTAGCGGATATCCGCGCGGCCGGGCCGCCTGTCAATGAGCGAGCTGTTGTAGACCAGCACGCCACCGTGCTTGACCAGCGGCTCATACTTTTCGAAGGAGGGCAGATTCAACGCGATGACGCTGGCCGGCCGGCGCACTAGCGGCGACCCGATCGGCTCATCGGCGATGACCACGGTGCAGTGGGCGGTGCCCCCGCGCATCTCCGGGCCATACGAAGGAATCCAGGTGACGTGCAGGCCGCAATCCAATGCGGCATAGGCCAGCAGCTGGCCGGCAAACAGCGCGCCCTGCCCGCCAAAACCAGAGAAGATGATTTCCTCGTGCATAATTCTCTCCATCAACCTTCAAACTTGCTCCACACCATCCGCCACCTTGAAGTCGCCCAGCGGAAAGTACGGTATCATGGTGTCTCGGATCCATGCCAGCGCGTCGGGCGGCAACATGTGCCAGTTGGTCGGGCAGCTGGAGAGAAATTCGATCATGCTCAGGCCCAGGCCGGCCAGCTGTGTCTTGAACGCGGTCAACACGGCCTTTTTGGCCTGGCGGATGGCGCGCGCATCGTGCACCGAGCGGCGCACGACGTAGCACGCGCCGGGGAGGCCGGCGATGATCTCGGCCATGCGCATCGGGTAGCCGTGCAGGGCCACGTCGCGGCCGGTCGGCGACGAGGTGGTGACCATGCCGGGCAGGGTGGTCGGCGCCATCTGGCCGCTCGTCATGCCGTAGACGGCATTGTTGATGAAGAAGACGGTGAACTTTTCGCCCCGGTTGGCCGCATGGAGGATCTCCGCGGCGCCGATGGAAGCCAGGTCGCCGTCGCCCTGATAGGTGAAGACGATTTTGTCCGGCTGCGTGCGTTTCAGGCCGGTGGCCATGGCCGGCGCGCGGCCGTGTGCCGCCTCGACGGCGTCTACGTTGAAATAGTGGTACATCAGCACCGAGCAACCGACCGGCGCCACCAGGATTGTCCTTTCGCGCAGCCCCAGTTCGTCAATGGCCTCGGCGATCAGGCGGTGGATGATGCCATGCGTGCAGCCGGGACAATAATGCGTCCAGGTATCGGCCAGCGCGTCGGGCCGTTTGTAGACGAGGTTGCCTTGCGCGATGATCTCTTCGACTGTGGGGATGGGAATGGTGCTCATGGTTCCCTCCTGCGCGCGGCCGGGTCGGCGGGCTGATCCGCGATGAGGTCGTGGAGCGCACCCAGGATCTCGTCCGGCAGGATCATCACGCCGCCCATGCGGCCGTAAAAACGCACCGGGCAGCGGCCGAGGGTCGCCAGATGAACGTCTTCCAGCATCTGGCCGGCGTTCATCTCGGCCACCAGGATGCCGCGGACCTGTTCGGCCAGCTTGCGCAGCCGGGGGCCGGGGAACGGCCACAACGTGATCGGCCTGTAGAGGCCCACTTTGATCCCCTGTTGCCGCGCTTCGCGCACCACCGTCTTGCAGGTACGGCCCACCGTGCCGAAGGCCACCAGCAAGTATTCGGCGTCCGCGGTGGCGACTTCTTCCCAGTGTTGTTCGGTCTCGGCGATGTGTTTGAGCTTGGCCTGGAGGCGCAGGTTCAGCGCTTCGAGTTCCTCTTCTTTCAGGAAGAGCGAGGTGATGATCCGTTTCTCGCGGCCGCGCGCGCCGCGCACGGCCCAGCTCGGCCGCTCCGCTTCGGTCAGGAGGGGCCGGGCCGGCGGCATCTCGGCCGGCTCCATCATCTGGCCCAGAGAGCCGTCGGCGGCCAGGATCACGATGGTGCGATACTTTTCCGCCAGGGGAAACGCCTCGTACATCAGGTCAATGGCTTCCTGGATGGTGGCGGGCGCCAGGACGATGGGATGGTAATCGCCATGTCCGGCCGAGCGCGTCATCTGGAAGTAGTCGCCCTGGCTGGGCTGGATATTGCCCAGGCCGGGGCCGCCGCGCATCACGTCAATCAACACGATCGGCACTTCGGAACCGGCGATGTAGGAGAGGCCCTCTTGCATCAGGCTGATGCCGGGGCTGGCGGAGGAGGTCATGGCTCGGACGCCGCCACAGGCAGCGCCGTAGACCATGTTGATGGCCGCGACTTCGCTTTCGGCTTGCAGGAATGTCCGCCCCAACTCGGGCAGACGCGCCGCCATGTATTCGAGCAGCTCGGTTTGGGGCGTGATGGGGTAGCCGAAGAAGGCTTCGACGCCACCACGGATGGCAGCCTCTGCAATGGCCTCGTTGCCCTTCCAGAGTTCTCTTGCCATGATTTTGCTCCTGAGTTTTCAGCTTCGCTTCGGGTCGAAGCGGTAGACCGTCAGTACGACATCGGGACAGATCAGGGCGCACAGGGCGCAGCCGGTGCATTTGCCGAGGGGATCCTCCAGCTGCACCGGCCGATAGCCGCGCGCGTTGAAACGGTCGCGCGCCATGTGAAGCACCTGCTGAGGGCAGATTGTCGTGCACAATTCGCAGCCCTTGCAGCGATCTGTTTCGATCACGACCGTGCCTTTTGCCATGCCTTTCACCTCCTTGTGAAATGATTCTGGCTCAGTCTATGGGCTGGGCGCTGTATTTGAAGCGTTGCGGGAAAAGACGGCGGCTCACCTCGCGCACCATGTCTTCGATCAACATGTGGGCCACCTGGTGATAGCGCAGCTTCGGGCCGCTGAACTCCACGTTGAGCTCGCGCTTGTCGCACACGGTGGACATGTTGACCTGGTCAATTTCGGCCTTCAGCCGGCCCAGTTCCGCATAGACTTGGTCGGACGGAGCGGTGTTGACCAGGCGGTCAATCTCAGCAATGAGGGCGGTCGCCCGGTCAATGCGCGCGTCGGTGGCGGCGGCCTGCTCGGCGCTCACTAGGCCGTATTCCGCCTTCAGGCTGTTGAGACGTTTGCCTGCCGCGTAGGTGACCTCGACAAGCTGGTCGCGGTTCATCCAGCGGGTCTCGTAGTTCAGCACATATTTCCAGCTCGGTGCGCCCAGACGTTGGCGATGCTCCTCCAGGGTGCGGGCGAACAGGCGATAGCCGTGCTGATCGGGTTCCTCGAAGCCCCGGCTGCCGGGGTCGAGGAAGGGTGCCAGGGGCGAGATGAACGGGATCAGCCGGCCATCGCGGCCGAAGCGGCGCAGCAGGTCGGCGCAGTAGTCAATCGTGTCGAGGACCGAGGCGGCCGTCTGCTGCGGCAAGCCGGCCATGAAGAAGACGTCTACCCGTTTGGCGCCGACGTCCAGGGCGTCGGCGATGGTGCGTTCGATCGGCTCGTTGGCATAGTGTTTGCCGAACGCCGCGCGCACCTGGGGATCGTGGCTTTCGAGGGAGACTTCCAGCGTGAAGTTGGGCAGCGCGCGGGCAAGCCGGGCCAGATATTCGCGCGGCGCGGGCGAGAAAAGCTCGGTGATGACCGGGCCGCGAAAGCCGCGCAGCGCGTCGAAAAAGCGTTGGGCGTAATCCGGGCCGGCCTGGCGCAGGTCGCCCAGGATGAACACGGGGCCGCGGCTGAGCGCGGCGGAGCGGCGCACGTCCTCGGCCAGCATCTCCGGTTTGCGGAAGGCCGGCGCGGTGCGGCCGTGCATGCGGCGGAACGCGCTCGCCGATCCGCCGCAGATGACGCAGTTCTGGGTGCAGCCGCGGCAACTGAGCGCGGCCAGGATGGGATAGTCGAGCCAGTCTTTGAACGGCACGTAAGAGTCCAGGTCGAGATCGCGCGCGGCCGCCCGCACTACGTAGCGATAATCCAGCATGACATGGTCCAGGTTCGCCGGCCGGTAGCTGTACGGATTGACGTGGATCTCGCCGTCGCGGTCGCGCCAGGTCAGGTTGGGCACGGCGGCCAGCGTGGGCGCGCCGGCCCGACCCGATAGACAGGCCATGAGCTGGCGCAGCGGCTCCTCGGCCGAGTCGCCCCGAATGACGTAATCCACGAACGGGTAGCGGATCAGCTCCTCGTGGTAGTAGGTGGCGGAAAAGCCACCGAAGATGATCGGTGTGTGGGGATGATGGCGCTTGACGATTTGGGCAATGGCCAGCGCGCCGTGTGCATGGGGCAGCCAGTGCAGGTCAATGCCGAAGGCGGTCGGCTGGAAGGCCGCGATCAGCGGTTCCGGATCGAACGTGGGCTCGTTGAGCATGCGCACGGCCAGGTTGACGATGCGCACGCGAAAACCGTGGCGTTCCAGGTACTCGGCCATGGTAGTGAAGCCGATCGGGTACATCTCGAAGACCGGTGTGGACGGCACCAGGTCGCTCACCGGGCCATAGAGAATGGATTGTCGTCGAAAATCGTACACGCTCGGCGCGTGCAACAAAATCAGGTCTGCTCGCTGCGACATTGCCACGATGTTCCTCTACGATCGCCATGTTTAACAGGTCAAAGACCCGGTTTTGCTGAAACCGGGTCTTTGCGCTCGGTCAGCCGGCCTTTCAGGCCGGGATCGTTTCATGTTCCAAGATCTCGATGAGAAAGTCCAGCAGGTCGGTGTCGGTGACGATGCCGACCAGCTGGCCGTCGGCGACGACCGGCAGGCCGCCGATCTTGTGATTGCGCATCACGCGCGCGGCTTCCGCGATGGGCGCGCCCGGTTCGATCGTGAGCGGATTGGGCGTCATGCACGATCCGACCTCGATATGGTCGAGGATGAAATTATCGTACCATTGCTCGCGCACCACGAACGGCGAGTTTGCGGCCCGGCGCAGATCACGATCGGTGATGATGCCAACCAACCGGCCGCGATCTACGACGGGCAGGCGGCGAAATCCGCCCTCCCGCATCAGGTTCACAGCCGTGCGGATGGCATTGCGGGGCGTCACCGTGACCGGATTGGCCGTCATAATGTCTGCAACCACACGTTTTGAGGGCATAGTCTGTCCTCCCCCGGCCGACTGTGCGCCTTTCCCGAACACCGGGCGGGAAAGGCAGGTCGCTGCGGCGGCCTTCACGCTTGGATTCTACATGTTCATTGTAGCATTGGGTGCGCCGCTTATCTATGATGCCGGTCATGCGGGGAGATACCGGGGAAAGAGGGCAATGCGAGGCCGCGCTACAGCCTCTGTGGGTGAAAGTCGCCCACGTGCCAGGCACTCGGCAAGATGCCTGGCACGGGAGTGGTCGCCACGTGCCAGGCACTCGGCAAGATGCCTGGCACGGGAGTGGTCGCCCACGTGCCAGGCACTCGGCAAGATGCCTGGCACGGGAGTCCGGCGATTTTCAGGCCAGGTAGTAGGTCATGCGTTGCAGGCCGACGACCGGGTCAATGTACTGCACGTGCACTCCGGGCGGCACCATGATGGTGATCGGCGCGTAGTTCAGGATCGCTTTCACGCCACCCTCGACCATGGTGCGGGCGATGGCCTGCGCGTGTTCGGCCGGCGTGGCAATGATGCCGACCACGATGCCGCGCTCGCGCAGCGTGCGTTCCAACTCTTCGACCGGCTGGACGGTCACGTGGTTGATGCCCATGATCTGGCCGATCTTCGCCGGATCGTTGTCGAAGATGGCGATGATGTTGAAGCCTTTGCCGACAAAGCCGGGATAATCGGCGATGGCCTTGCCGAGATTGCCCGCGCCCACCAGCGCCACGTCCCACATGCGGTTGACTTTCAGGATCTCACTGAGCTGTTGACGCAGAAATGCGATATCATAGCCAGTGCCCTGCTTGCCGAATTCCCCGAAGTGCGAGAGATCCTTGCGGATCTGCGCCGAGGAGATGCCCAGCCGATCCCCTAGCTCCTGCGATGAGGTCACCTGACGGCCTTCTGCCACCAGAAAATTGAGCGCCCGCAGATACACGGGCAGCCGCCCGATCACGATATCGGGAATTGCTCGCTTCGCCATGGTCTGTTCTCCATTGTACATATTTGCCGATATGATTGCCTGCAGGTCGTACGTTGCCTGTGGCCGCCTCGTATACGGCTTGTGAATTCAGTACAAGTTATATCTTAGCACAAGTACGATCCTTGTGCAAGTCTTGACAAGACGACCTTCTGGTGCTATCGTGTTGATTCTTGGGGACATTGCTCAGGAGGATATGGGTGCCGCCGAAGATGTCTTTGTGGGATCTGTTCTGGAGCATGGTAGATCGCCCCGGCGCGGCGCTGGCGAACGTCGTCGCGTATCCGCGCTGGCGTTGGCTGCTGCCGGTGGGGGTGATGATGGCGGCCGTGGCGGCCTCGTTGGCGCTCACCGCGCCGCTGTTGACGATCCAGACGCGGCAGTTGCTGGCCGAACAGATGGCACAGCTGCCGGCCGAGCAGGCCAGTCTGCTGGCGCCGCAGCTGGAGCAGATGCAGACGACGCCGGTGGTGGTCGGCTCGGCGGCTGTGTCGTCGGCGATCGGTCTGCTGCTCGGCTGGCTGTTCCAGGCAGTCGCGCTCTACTTCGGCATCTTGATCGCCGGCGGAGAGCTGGAATTCAAGCGCGTCCTGGCCGCGGTGCCGTGGCTCAGTTTGCCGTTCGCCCTGGAGATGGTGCTGCAGGCGGTCTTCGCTGCCACGCAGGGCTACCTGGTGGTGAATCAGGGCCTGTCGTACCTGGTGTCGGTCGGCAAGCCGACGGAGGACATGCGCAATCTGCTCTACGTTCTTCTGGCGCAGCTGACCCTCTTCCGCCTGTGGCATTGGATCCTGGCCTATGCGCTGCTGCGTCGGGCTGCCAGGCTTGCGGGTGGGACCGCCGCCAGCCTCACCCTGGTGTACGCGGCGTTGGGCGTCGGCGTGCAGCTGGCGCTGGTCGCGCTCAGCAATATGCTGAGTCCGCAGTAGAATGTTTGTAGAGCGTTTTCGGAAGCATTCTTCCTGTATACAATCGCGAAGCATGCGATACTCATAGCATCGCAGGTCGAGCAGATGACGCTGCAGCCGGGCAAAGTGGGGTGGCCCGGCTGCGACGCGAGGAGAGGGGATTCATGCGGCGAGCAATTACGGTGTTGGTGATCCTGATCGGGATCGCCGGCTTGAGCTGGTTCGGCTATCAGCAGTTCGGTGGCGCGCGGGCCGCCGCCAGCCCGGACTATGAGGTGGTCGAGGTGACGCGCGGGGACATCACGGCTGTGGTCAGCGCGTCGGGCACGGTGTTGCCGGAGCGTCAGGCCAATCTCGTCTTTCAGACGACCGGGATCGTGACGAAAGTGGCGGTACAGGTGGGCGATACGGTGACGGCCGGCCAGGTGTTGGCGCAGCTGGACACGAAAGACCTGGAACTGGCGCTGCGGCAGGCGCAGATCAGCCTGCGCCAGGCCGAGGCGCAGCTCCAGCAGCTGAAGGCCGGGCCGAACGCGGTGGACGTCGCCTCGGCGCGAGCGGCACTGGCCAGTGCCCAGGCTGCTTACCAGCAGCTGCTGAGCGGGACCGACCCCGATCGGCTGGCGGCCGCGCGCGCCCAGGTCGAGCAGGCACGCGTGGTGCTCGAACAGGCTCAGCAGGCCTACGACAAAGTGAAGGATGTGCCCGGCGTCGGTATGTTGCCGCAGTCGCTCCAGTTGCAGCAGGCCACCATCAACTATGAGACGGCGCAGGCCAACTATCGGGTCGCCAGTCGCGGCGCGGATCAGGCGCAGCTGGCGGCCAGCCAGGCGCAGGTGGCGCAGGCGCAGGCCGCGCTGGATCGGCTGCTGCGCGGGCCCAGCAAGGAGCAGCTCGATGTGGCCCAGGCCGGGGTCGAGCAGGCCCAGCTGGCCGTAGAACAGGCGCAGCGGCGCCTGGAAAACGCGCTGCTGATCGCGCCGTGGGACGGCGTCGTGACGGCGGTCAACATCGTGGAGGGCGCGCTGGCCCAGCCCAATGTCCCGGCCATCCAGCTGGCCGACCACAGTCGGTTTCACATCAATGTCCAGGTGGATGAAGTGGATATCGCCAGCATCGCGCCGGGCCAACCGGTGAGCATCGAAATGGACGCCCTGCCCGATCAGAAGCTGGCCGGCCATGTTCATCGGATCGCGCCGGCGGCGACGGTGGATCAGGCCGGCACGATCTCGTATCGGGTGGAGGTGTACTTCGACCGGATCGAGCCGGCGATCCGGCCCGGCATGAGCGCGACGGCGAATATCACCAGCAGCTCGCGGCAGGGGGTTTTGCTGGTGCCCAACCGGGCCGTCCAGATAGATCGGGAGTCCGGCCAGTTGTTCGTGGAGAAGGAGACCGCCTTTGGCCCGCAGAAGGCGGAGATCCTCGTCGGCCTGCGCGATGAGCAGGCGAGCGAGGTGCGCGAGGGCCTGGCCGACGGCGATCGGGTGATCATCCGCAAGTTCAGCAGCCGCGAGCAACTGCAGCGGGTGTTTGGCACCACCAACTGAGCGGTCGAATCTATGACAGAAACACAGACGCAGCCGCTCATCGTCATCAAAGATATCACCAAAGTCTACCGGATGGGGGACGTGGAGGTGCATGCCCTGCGCGGCGTCTCTCTGACGGTCGAGCGGGGCGAGATGCTGGCGATCATGGGGCCGTCCGGTTCTGGCAAATCCACGCTGATGAACATCATCGGCTGCCTGGATCAGCCGACATCCGGCGAATACTGGCTGGCCGGCCAGGATGTCGCGCGCCTCAACGACGACCAGCTGGCCGAGATCCGCAACAAGCAGATCGGCTTCGTCTTCCAGAATTTCAACTTGCTGGCGCGGACGACGGCGGTGCAGAACGTCGAGCTGCCGTTGATCTATTCGGGCGTGAGCGGCCGCCGGGCGCGCGCGATCGCCGCGCTGGAGGCGGTCGGCCTGGGCGAACGCCTGGAGCACCGCCCCAGCGAGCTTTCCGGCGGCCAGCAGCAGCGTGTGGCGATCGCGCGGGCGCTGGTGACTTCGCCCAGCATCATCATGGCCGATGAGCCGACCGGCAACCTCGACTCCAAAGCCGGCGCCGAGGTGATGCAGATTTTCCAGCGGCTGAACGAGGAGCAGGGCATCACGATTATCCTGGTGACCCACGAGCCGGACATCGCCGAGCATTGCCGGCGTATTATCCACATCCACGACGGCAAGATCTTGTGCGACGAGCCGGTGCCAGAGCCGCGTCGTGCCGGCGAGTCGGCCTATCTCCTGAATCATCGGCCGGCCGCGGTGGTGGGGCGCCGGCCGCGCTGAGGGACTGAGCGATGAAGATCACAGAAGCGATCCGATTGGCGCTGCGGGCCCTGGCCGTTAACAAGCTGCGTTCCGCGTTGACCATGCTGGGCATCATCATCGGCGTGGCCGCGGTCATCACCTTGCTTTCGGTCGGCCAGGGCGTACAGGTGCTGGTCACAGAGCAATTGCAGAGCGTCGGCACGAACCTGCTCTTCGTGGTGCCGGGCAACATCGGCGCGGGCGGCCAGGCGCAGTTTCGGGCCGCGGCGCGCTCTTCTTTGACCCTGGCCGACGCGGAGGCAATCGCCGATCCGCTCAACGTGCCCAACGTGGCGCGCGTGGCCCCCGAGGTGATCAGCGCGGCCACCGTGAGCTATGGCAAGAAGGACTTGCGGCTCTCGGTTTCGGGCGTGACGCCGGCCTACGAGATCGTGCGCAATTCGCCTGTGGCGGTGGGCAACTTCATCACCGAGTCCGATCTGGCGGGCGGCTCGCGCGTGGCCGTGCTGGGCAGCCGCGCGGCCGAGAAGCTCCTCGGCGCGAACGTCTATCCGATCGGCCAGACGATCAAGATCAACGCCGTGCCGTTTAAGGTGGTCGGCGTGCTGGCCTCCAAAGGCGGCGGCGCCGGTGTGGGCGGCGGCAATCAAGATGAGGTCGTGCTGGTGCCGCTGAGCACTGCGCATCGCCGGCTCTTCACCACCCGTTTTCGCGATCCGAAAGGCCAGCCGCTGGTATCGGTCATCTATGCGCAGGTGATCAGCGAAGATCGCATGCCGCAGGCGACCGATGAGATCGGCCAGTTGTTGCGCGCGCGGCACAATATCCGCTATCAGGACGAGGATGACTTCACCGTGATCAACCAGAAGGATCTGCTGGCAATCTTCGGCCAGATCACAGGCGTGCTTACGATCTTTCTGGGCGCTATCGCCGGCATCAGCCTGTTGGTAGGCGGGATCGGCATCATGAACATCATGCTCGTTTCGGTGACGGAACGCACGCGCGAGATCGGCCTGCGCAAGGCGGTGGGCGCCAAACGGCGGGATATCCTCAGCCAGTTCCTGATCGAGTCGGTGATCCTCTCGGTGATCGGCGGGCTGATCGGCATTGCGCTGGGCGCTGGCGGAGCGTTCGCAGTCTCGCAGCTGGCGAGCGATCTGAAGGCGGTGGTGACGCTGGATTCGGTGCTGCTGGCCACCGGCTTTTCGGCCATCGTCGGGCTGTTCTTCGGCATTTATCCGGCGACGCGGGCCGCCCGCTTGAACCCCATCGAGGCGCTGCGCTATGAGTAGGTTCGCAGCGCGGCCGTTTTTCCTGGGCCTGGCCGTGTTGATCTGTTGTGCCGTGGCGCTGACCGGCTGTCAGGCCTTTGGGCCGGCCGCTCTGCCGGCGTCGCCCACGCCGCTGCGCCTGCCCCAGGCCACGCGCGGCCAGCCCACCCAACCGCCTGCTGTCCCGACGAGCACGCCCACCGTAGCGGCTCGCGCGGCGGTTTCGCCTGTGATCGCGGCGACCGCCACGCCCGCCGCGACACCCACCCCCACGCCCACGGGGTTGATGGCCGTGGGCCGGCTGCCGTCGCTGGCGGTGCGCAGCCTGCCGCGAGCCGATGCGCCGATGGTGGCGAGCGTGCCGGGTTCGCAGATCGTGTGGATCGAAGGGCGCAATGCCGACGGACGTTGGGTGCGCGCGGTTTTCGACGAGGCGGGCAGCCGCGGCTGGTTGCTGCGCAGCGACCTGGTGTTGTGGGGCGAGCTAGAGGATGTGGCGGTGGTCGAGGCCTCGGGCGAGGTCGCCGCGACGGCGGTCCCGGCCGGAGTTGCGCTGGCCGCGGCGCGCTCTCCGTCACCCCAGGCTGCAGCCAGGCCGACGCTGGCCGGCAAGGTCGTGTTTCAGACGGCCAGCGGCGGCGATATCTACATCGTCAACGCGGATGGCAGCGGCCTGCGCCGGCTCACCGACGGCATGGATCCGGTCCTCTCGCCGGATGGGACACGCGTGGCCTTTGTGCGCTGGGGAGCGCCGCACGGAGTCTTCGTCCTCGATCTGCGCACCGGGCAGGAGCAGCGCATCGTCGCGGTCAACCAGCCGCGCGGGCCGACCTGGAGCGCCGATGGCCGGCGCCTCGCTTTCACCCATGTGACCCGGACGCGCACCTGCATTGATCTCGGTTTCGCCTGTTTGGAGGTCGAGGAGGTGCGCCGTTTGTTCGGCGGCCAGGATTGCATCATCACGCCCCAGGGCCGGCGGTGCATCGGCGATTATCCGGTGCGGAAGTTGGATGACAACGGGCTGGAATTGTTCGATCTGCAGGATGCGGCGCGGGAGAATCTGATCGGCGAGGGGACGATTCAGTCGTTGCAGTGGCGGCCCGGCCAGGAGCAACTGCTTTTTCGCGGTCGCACGGGCCTGCAAACGATCCGGCCGGGCGAGCGGCCGGCACCCCTGATCAACGATCCGAACCTCGGCAGTCCCGTCTGGTCGCCGGACGGCCAGCGAATCGCCGCGCAGCTGCGCATCCACGATCGCACGGAGATCGTGTTGCTCGATGCCGGCGGCGCGTTGATCGCCCATCTGACGCAGCCGCCGCCCACTTACGAGCGGCCGGGGCAGCCGGCGCCGCATAATGTGGCGCCGGCCTGGTCGCCGGACGGTCGTTCGCTCATCTTTCTCAGCAACAGGACCGGCACATGGCGCCTGCACATCATGGACGCCGACGGTGCCAATCAGCGGTTGTTCTTGCCGGATGTGCTGGCGGCGATCGAGTATCGCTATGATTTCGCCGCCGAACGCGTGGCGCATTGGGGGCGGTGAGGGCTGAGGGGCGGCATGAATGCGCGACGTATCAGGCGCCGAATACGTCGCGCGGTGCTTTGACAGGTCGGCAGCTGACGGCTATAATCGGCGTGTCGAAGTTGCCCTGTTCGGGGATAAAGTGAGGGGGAAGGAATGGCTCGCAGGAAGTCCAAACGGCTCGATTGGCGCATGATCGTGTTTGTGAGCATCTCGTTGATCATTGTCTTGAGCATGGTGCTTTTCACCATCGTGCCTGCGTTGCCCGGTTTTTGATCCATGGCCGATGGCCGCGTTGCACCTCTGGCTGCTGCCCATAGTGTGCGGAGCGGGGTGCTCCTGGCGTGCGTGGCGGTTCTCGCATTTTCTACCAGTCCGGTGTTCGTGCTGGCCGCTGCGCCGTTCAGCGCGTTCGTCATTACGTTCGGTCGGCTGGCGATCGGGGCGCTGTGTACGGCCACGCTGGGGCGACTGTATCGCCAGCCGCTGTTTCCATCCCGCAGCGATTTGCCCCTCTTCGTGGGCTTCGGTTTGATCACCGCGTTGCATTTCCTCGCCTATATTGCATCGCTCAACTTTACTACCATCGCACATTCGCTGGCAATCGTCTACACGGCGCCGGTCTTCGTCACGTTTTTTTCGGCGACGCTGATCGGGGAGCCGATCACGCTGCGCAAGTGGTGCGGCGTGCTCGTCACGGTGATGGGGATGGCCATCCTCGTCGGCTTCGAGCCGCGCATGGATGGGCGCATGGCGTTGGGTGACCTGCTGGCACTGATCTCGGCGATCACTTTCGGCCTTTATTCGGTGGCGGGCCGCTCGCAGCGCGTGCGCTACGGTCTGTTCACCTATACCGGCGCTGTTTACGGCCTGGCGGCGCTGTGGGCGCTGCCGGCTGCGGGGCTCACCTTCAGCCCGGTCGGCGTGTCGCTGAAGTCGGTGCTGGCGCTGCTGGCGGCCGGTCTGATTCCGCTGGGGTTGGGGCATACGCTTTATAATGCGGCGGTGCGTCGCACCCATGCCACCATCGTCAACCTGATCGCCTCGCAGGAGGTGACCGGTGGGGTGTTCCTCGGTGCCGTGTTGCTCGATCAGCTGCCGCAGACGAACGAGCTGGCGGGCGCGGCGATCGCGCTGCTGGGAATTGCGCTGGTATTGATGTAGTTGGGCCAAACCCGGTATCCTCTTTGTCGCAGAACCGGGAGGGGGCGTTAATCCAAATGCCATGTCGCCGCGCGGCAGGAGATGGGTGTAGATCAGGGTTGTTTTGATGTCTTTGTGGCCCTGAACAGAACCATGTTTGCTTTGTTGGGCGATATGGTCGAACTTACAGATGGTGTCAACATCACTGTCTGTGGCTTGGCGGATTGAGAACATGCTCTCCTGTGATCCTGGATTAACCCGAAAATCGTCGCTGGAGGTGCCAGACACTCTGCAAGATGCCTGCGTAGTCCCGCGACAGCGGGGACACGTGGACACGGCTTGTTTTCATGGCTTTTTTGTGCGCAGACCGGTGCATGGGCCGCTTGTTGGTTGTGGCTACGGTGACCTTTGCCCCGGGCGAGGCTGTTGACGGCGCTTTCATCCTGTTTTTTGTCTTTTTGGCGCCGCGCGTCATCTTTCGGACGATAATGGGCCATGCTGACGCGTTGTTGGGCAAAGCTCCGGCCTGGCGGTGATACTTGCCCGACGAAAGCCAACGTCCAGGAGGTACGCCGTGGCCTGCCGAAGACTGGAGACCATATCAAGCGCAAGACGGTCGGCAAGTATCGCGTCTGGGCGACTGAGCAAGGGCTGCTGGCGCAACGCGGCCTGCCCAGCCGGGAGGCGCTGCACCGTGGCCTGGCCGCGAACGCGTGGTCCATTCTGGCCGTGATTTGACGCCGAACCCGTCGCTGCCTCGCGTCTCAAGGCCTATGTTTAGCCCCTTTCTGTTTCCTGGCAAGCAGCCTACATCCCGGCGTCCATTGTAAGCTGAAACCCAAAAATATCAAGATGTTTTTTTCTCTCCCTCGACCTTAAACCGCGTTGCCGCGTGCGACAGGCCTGGCGGTACGCCGTTGCCCGGGCTGACGACGGGCCGGGTTTCGATCCGAGGCGGCAGCGGAGCCACCGCGGAGCTCATCGCGGATCGCCTCGCCGGCGCGGAGAGACTTGCGCTGTAAGAGACCCCCGCTGCTTGAACGCATGTCCGAACATCGGAACAATCCGCTTGACAGCAAACCGGAGCAAATGTATGCTGTGATCGGCATCTCGCGAGCGCCGGGACCGGCCGTGCCGCCCGGGCGGGCAATGCAAGCGCGGAGCACCGTAGCCCACCGGCCGCGCGCCTGCCGGATCCACGGCACGAGGGATGCGACACCGGACTTCAGCGAGGACGCCGTATGCGTGATCTGGACGGACTTTCATCTACCGAGGTGGCCGAGCGGCTGGCGCGTTATGGCCCCAATGCCCTGCCTGAGCCGCGCCATCGCCTGCTGCGGCTGGTTGCCCGGCAGTTCAGCGGCATCTTCAACCTCTTCTCGCCCGAGGTGTTGCAGACCAACTGGTTCATCGCCAGCGTCATCACCGAGCTCCTGCTCCTGGCCTCCATCCGCTCCATGCTGCCCATCGAAAAGGCAGGCCGGCCGGCGCCGCTGATCGTCGGCCTCTCCGCGGCAGCTTTCGTGTTGACCCTGGCGCTGCCGATGATCCCGTGGACGGCGGCGTTCTTCGAGTTCGTCCGGCCGACGCCGGCCCACTTGGCCCTCATCGTGGCGCTGGCGACGCTCTACCTGGTCATCTCCGAACTGGCCAAGCGGCCACTGGCGCGCTTTTTGAGCAGGCCATAGGGCATTTCGGTTGAGTTTCTGCAACGCATCGGGAAGGGTTGGCTTTTGAGCGGGTCTCGGCTATAATTCCCCCGGATTCAGACAACCGATACCAAACAAAATCTGTGGAACGCATGAACCGACCACTCACCATCCTGGCCATCTTCGCCCATCCCGACGACGAGATCGGCTCCGGCTCCACCCTGGCGTATTACAGCGACCAGGGCGTGCGCACTGTGTTGATCTGCGCCACGCGCGGTGAAGCCGCGACGATCTTCTGTGACGGCTGTGCGACGCCCGAAAATCTGGCCCAGGTGCGCACACGCGAGCTGGAATGCGCCTGCGCGCACATCGGCATCCACGAGCTGCGCTGGCTCGACTGGCCCGACGGCGGCATCGGATCCCTGCCGCGCGGCCCGGCCGTCGCCGAGATCGTGCGCTACGTGCGCGAGCTGCGGCCCGATGTCATCCTGACCCATCCCGAACACGGCCTCTATCCGCATCCAGACCACCTGGCGCTGTGGGAGATCGTGCGCGAGGCATTCTCGGCCGTAGCCGATCCGGAAGAGCACCCCGCAGCCGGGCCGGCCTGGGCGCCTGCGCGTCTCTTCACGCGCGCCCTGCCCCAGAGCATCTTCGAGGTCGCGCCCGGCCTGAAGGAGTTTCGCGTGGAGCTCAACGGCCAGCTATTGCCGTTCTACGCCACGCCCGACCACGAAATTGACGTCATCATGCGCGTCGAGCCATGGGTCGAACGGCGTATGGCAGCCTGGGCCTGTCATCGTTCGCAGCATAACCCGAAAGGCTTCTCTGCGACCATGCCCGACGGTGTGCGTCGCGAGATGGCTGCCAACGAGCATTTCCTGCTGGCCGCCGCGCGCGTGCCGCTGCCCGATGGCGTCAGCGATGACCTGCTGGCCGGCCTGGATCAGAGCGACGCCGCGGACGACGTCGAGGTGGCCGGCCCGACTGCTTTGCTGCGCGACGAACTCGCCTGGCATCGCGCCTTCGCCGAGATCTGCGAACGCTATGGCGCAGACCAGGCCGAGCCGCGGGTGGCCGAGGTCGCGCGGCGCCTGTTCGACGCCGAACAGGAGATCATCCATCGCCTGGCGCGCGGTTTGCGCCTGATCGGAGAATCGGCCGGCGCGGTCGAGTCGGATGCTCGCCTGAAGGCACAGGGCCTGCAGCGACAGTCGCCCGCCGAGCACCTGGCATTTTTGCGCGATCAGATCGCGCAAGCCGCCGCACGGCTGCGCACCTGGCCGGCCGCCGACGCCCCTGTGCGCGACGACAGTCTGATCGCACTGATCGAGGCACAACGGGCACAGGTCGTCGCCGTCGAGCAGGAATTACAGGATGCCCACCCAGGCCCTGATGCCCGGATCGGTTGAGACGGTGGTTGAGGACGCGAGCGCGTCGGGAGCCAGCGGCCGGCACAGGACGCACTGCTGCTTCGCGTTGCCGCGTACCATCGCGCAACCAGGCTCCCGAGGCCGACCGCCCCGGAATGACAGCGGCCGGCGCGATCTGTCCTGCGCGGCCTTGTCCGATTCCCGACACCATCCCGCGACCGACAGCCAGAATTGCCAGTATCCCGACAAATCAGTATACTTCTCAAGGAGTCCGTACCACCATGTCTGAAGTCACTACATACGATCTCATCGTCCTCGGCGGAGGGCCGGGCGGCTATGTGGCGGCCATTCGCGCAGCACAACTGGGCCGCAAGGTTGCCGTCGTGGAGCGCGAGGCGCTGGGCGGCGTCTGCCTGAATTGGGGTTGCATCCCGACCAAGTCGTTGCTGCGCAATGCGGAACTGGCGAGCATCTTGACTGGCGAGGCGAAGGAATTCGGCTTCAGCTTCGACAATCTGAAGCTGGACTACGCAGCCGCCCAGAAGCGCAGCCGTCAGGTCTCCGAACGACTGGTGCGCGGCATCGGCTTCCTGTTCCGCAAGAACAACGTTACCCTGGTCCAGGGCACGGGCAGGCTGATCGGCCCCAAACAGATCCGGGTCGAGCCGTCCGGCCAGACGCTCGAGACCAGCCACATCATCATCGCCACCGGCGCCCGCCCGCGCGCGTTGCCCGGCATGGTGGTGGACGGACAGAAGATCATCACCTCGCGGCAGGCGCTGGAGCTGACGAGCGTGCCCCAACGTCTGGTCATCGTCGGTGCGGGTGCCATCGGCATGGAATTCGCCTACATTTTCCGCGCCTATGGCGCCGCGGTCACGGTGATCGAGATGCTGCCCCATGTGCTGCCGCTGGAAGACGAAGAGACCGCGGCCGAGGTGGCGAAGGCATTCAAGAAACAGGGCATCGTGACCCTGGTCAACACGCGCACCGAGGCGGTCGAACCGACGGCCACCGGCGTGAACGTGCGGGTGAAGGAGCAGGCAAGCGGGCAAGAACAGACGATCAGCGCGGACGTGGTGCTCGTCGCCATCGGCGTGGCGCCCAATAGCGACGGCATCGGCCTGGAGGCGGCCGGCGTGCAGACCGACAAACGCGGCTTCATCCCGGTAAACGAGTTCATGCAGACCAATGTCCCCGGCATCTACGCCATCGGCGACGTCACGGGCAAGCTGCTGCTGGCGCACGTGGCCAGCGCGCAGGGCATCGTGGCGGCCGAGCACCTGGCCGGCCACGAGACGCGACCGCTTCGCGATGTGGATTACACCTTCATGCCGCGCTGCACCTACTGCAAGCCGCAGGTGGCCAGCCTGGGCTACACCGAGGCGCAGGCGAAAGAAAAGGGCTACGCGATCAAAGTCGGCAAGTTCCCCTTCATTGCCAGCGGCAAGGCGCTCGGCCTCAACGAAAAGGATGGCTTCGTCAAGATCATCGCCGATGCCAGATATGGCGAGATCCTGGGCGCGCACCTGGTCGGCCCCGAGGTCACCGAGCTTTTGCCCGAGCTGGCGCTGGCGCACACCTGGGAGCTGACGACAGAGGAGATCGCCCGCACCGTCCACGCGCACCCCACCCTGTCCGAGGCGCTGATGGAGGCAGCCCACGCCGTGGGCGGCCAGGCAATCCATATCTAGCACGAGTCAGCGAGATCATGACGACATACGCCGCGGGCTCGACCGTGACAACGACTGGTGGCACGGCCGAGCCAGGTTCCGAGCGGGGCAGGTGCCTGTCCTGGCGTCATCGAGAAAGGCCTGATATGCCCTCCACCGACATCCTGATCATCGGCGCCGGCATCGTCGGGTTGGCGACCGCGTACACGCTGGCGCAGATGCATCCCGAAAAGCGCATCACGGTGCTGGAGAAGGAGGCCGGCCTGGCCCGTCACCAGACCGGTCACAACTCCGGCGTGCTTCACTCCGGCATCTACTACAAGCCGGGCTCGTTGAAGGCGACGAACTCCCTGGCCGGCCGCCGCGCGCTGCTGGAGTTCTGCGACCGCGAGGGAATCCCCTACAAGATCTGCGGCAAAGTGATCGTGGCCGTGGATGCAGCCGACGCGGCGCGGCTCGACATGCTCTACGAGCGTGGCCTGGCGAACGGCATCGTCGTGCACAAGATTGATCGCAACCGGCTGCGCGAGCTGGAGCCGCACGCCGACGGCGTGGCCGCGCTTCACCTGCCCAATTCGGGCGTCGTGGACTTTCGTGTCGTCTGCGAGCGGCTGGCGCAACGCGTGCGCGAGGCCGGCCACACCATTCACACCCAGGCCGCAGTGGTGGGGCTGGTCGAACGCGCGGACGAGGTCGTCGTGCAGAGCCGGGCCGGCGATTTCACCGCGGCCTACGTGGTGAACTGCGCGGGCCTGCATTCCGATCGCGTGGCCGCACTGGCCGGCAGCCGGCCCCAGGCCCGCATCGTCCCCTTCCGGGGCGAGTACTATCGCCTGAAGCCCGCCGCGGCGCACCTGTGCAACAACCTGATCTATCCGGTGCCCGATCCCCAATTCCCCTTCCTGGGCGTGCACTTCACCCGCACCGCCTGGGGCGACGTGGAATGCGGCCCCAACGCGGTGCTGGCCTTCGCGCGAGAGGGCTACCGGAAAACCGACATCAACCTGCGCGACCTGGTGGAGACACTGACCTATCCTGGCTTCCTGCGCCTGGCCTCGCGCTACTGGCGGATGGGCGCGGGCGAAATGTGGCGCTCCTTCAGCAAGGCTGCGTTCGTGAAGGCGCTTCAGCGCCTGATGCCCGAAATCACCGCCGAGCAGCTGGAGCCGATGCCGGCCGGCGTGCGTGCCCAGGCGGTCGCGGCGGATGGTCACATGCTCGACGATTTTGCTTTTGCGGAAAGCCCGCGCATGGTCCACGTCGTCAACGCTCCCTCGCCGGCTGCTACCGCTTCTCTGAGCATCGCACGCACGATTGTCGGGAAACTGGCGCAACGCTTTTGACAAGCCGCGCTGCGGTCGTCCGTTCCGGTCAGTGCAGACCGCCCGCCGATCGCGTCGCCGGCGTTGCCATGCGACTTTCAGGGTGATCGGCTATGGCCTACGAGGAGCTTTTCAAAAAGATCGGCGCTGAATACGGCCTCGACTGGCGCCTGTTGGCCCAGCAGGCCTGGCGCGAGAGCCGTTTCAATCCTCTGGCCGTGGGCGCCGCCAACGACATGGGCCTGATGCAGATCGTGCCGGCCACCTGGGACGAATGGGCACCGAAGGTGGGCGTCTTCGATCCCTTCGACCCCGAAAGCAACATCCGCGTGGCGGCCGCGCTGCTGGCCCACTTGCGCGCCACGCTGACAAAACTCGGCCGGCCAGAGACCTACTGGTGGCTCACCGCCTACAATTGGGGGATCGGCAACGTGCTGCGGCTGCTCCAGCGGAACGGCACCTGGAACGATGTGCCGCCGGAGCGCCAGGCCTATGCCATCAATATCATCCTTGCGGCCGAAGCGGACGCCCTGGCGGAACAGCTCGGCTTGTCTACCCAACCGATGTACGGATGAACGAGATGAACGAAACCCATACCGCCGAACAGGAGAAAGAAATCCTGGCTCTGCTCGATCGGCATCTGCGCAGCATCTGGACAGGCGATCTGGCCACCTACACGGCGACGACCGCGGCCGACGTGACCTTCTTCGAGTGGTACATCAGCACGCAACGCATTGACGGGTTGGAGTTCCATCTGCGCGAGACGGCCGCCAACTATCGCGCGGCCGAGGCGCGACGTCGGGCCGGCCAACGCTACGAGATCGAGCACGAGGTGCTGGCGCCCAAGGTCCAGCTCTACGACGATATCGCCATCGTTACCTACACCCTGCTGATGCGGTACGTCACTGATGAGGGCGTGCGCCACACCGAACACAACGAAACGCGCATCTTTCAGCGCCGGCCGGTCGGCTGGCAACTGGTGCACTGCCACAAATCGCCCATGTGGCCGGCCCCGCATGTCCCGCGCGGCTGAAGCGCGTCGTATCCTGAAAAATAGCCGCTCAAAGGCGAGACCTACCTCGCTCTGCGAACTGTGAGGCTGTGATGATCGAAATCGCCATCCCTGGAGACGGCAGTCTCCAATTGAAAAACCTGGTGCTGGACTACAACGGCACCCTGGCCTGCAGCGGCGTCCTGTTGGAGGGGGTCAGCGAGCGGCTGACCGCGCTCTCCAGACAGCTCGCCGTGTACGTTCTCACCGCGGACACGTTCGGGACGGCCGCCGCGGTGCTGGCCGGCCTGCCCTGCACCGTGCACATCCTGCCCCAGATCGGCCAGGATCACGCCAAAATGGCCTTCGTGGCGCAGCTTGGCCGCGGGGAAACGGTATGCGTCGGCAATGGCCGCAACGACAAGCTGATGTTGCAGGCAGCCGCGTTGGGCATCGCCATCGTCGGGCCTGAGGGCGCAGCGACCGAAGCCGTCCTGGCGGCCGACATCGTTGTGCCCGACATCCGGGTCGCGCTCGATCTGCTGCTTCATCCGCTGCGCCTGGTCGCCACGCTGCGGTCGTAGTCCCATGTTACCGCCCACTGCAGATGTCGTCATCATCGGCGGCGGCGTGATGGGGGTCAGCACGGCCTATCATCTGGCCCGACGTGGCTGCCGAAGGGTCGTCCTGCTCGAAAAGCATCCTTTCCTGGGCGCCGAGGCCACCGGCAAATGCGCGGGCGGCATCCGCTATCAGTTCAGCACCGAGATTAACATCCGGCTGTCCCAGCTCAGCTTGCCGATGCTCGAACGCTTCGAGGCCGAAACCGGTCAGGCGATTGACCTGCGCTGGCCCGGTTATCTCTTCCTGCTGGACAACGCCGCCGACCTGGCGATTTTTCGCCGCAACGTGGCGCTGCAGAACCGGCTCGGCGTCCCCTCGGTCATCCTCGCGGCCGATGACGTGCGAGCCCGCGTGCCGCTCCTGCGCCTGGATGACATCGTCGGAGCCGCATGGCATGCCGGCGATGGCCTGGCCGATCCCAACGGCGTGGTCCAGGGCTATGCGGCCGCGGCGCGATGCTTGGACGCGGCCATCTTCACCGGCGTCACGGTCACCGGCATCACCGTGCGCGCCGGTCGCATCAGGGGCGTGCAGACGAGTGCGGGCGACATCGCCGCGGCCGCCGTCGTGAACGCCGCCGGGCCATGGGCCGGCCAGGTGGCCGCCCTGGCCGGCGTCGAACTGCCGATCACACCGCTGCGCCGCCAGATCGTCGTCACCGCGCCGCTGCCCGGCGTGCCCGACGACTTCCCCTTCGTCATTGACTTCAGCCGCAGCCTCTACTTTCACCGTGAGGGCCGCGGCATCCTGACCGGCCAGTCCAACCCGCACGAAACGCCCGGCTTCGACCAGTCGGTGGATCACGCCTGGACCGAACGACACCTGGAACAGGCGATGTGGCGTTTCCCGCTGTTGGAGCGGGCCGGCCTGCTGCGCCAATGGGCCGGGCTGTACGAGGTCACACCCGACGCGCACCCGGTCATTGACGGCCTGACCGACCCGGCGGGCTTCTACATCGTGGCCGGCTTTTCGGGCCACGGCTTCATGCACGGCCCGGCCGCCGGCCTGCTGATGGCCGAGCTGATCCTGGACGGCGCAGCGCATAGCCTGGACGTGCACCAGCTCCGGCTGAGCCGCTTCGCTGAAGGCGATTTGGTGCGCGAGCACAACGTGGTTTGACCGTCCATCGTTGCGAGGCAGCCATGAGATTACTGCTTACCGGCTTCGGCCCGTTCGGCGATATCGTCTGCAATCCCGCGCAGCTCGTCGTCGAGGCGCTGGCGGCCGACGTGACTCTGTGGGAGCCGGACGGCCCACACCGGCTTATCTCGGTCATCCTGCCGGTCGAGTTCGGGGCGGCCGACGAACATATCCGCAACCTGATCGAGGCGCACCGGCCCGATGTCATCCTGATGTTGGGTGTGGCTGCCAAACGCGACAGCATCGGCCTGGAACGGATCGCACTGAACCTGGACGATGCACCCGACCGGCCGGACAATGCCGGCTGCGCGCCGGACGGCATCCCGATCGCGGCCGAGGGGCCGCTGGCCCTGGCGGCTACCCTGCCGCTGCCGGCCTTGCGCGCCAGCCTGAACGCGGCAGGCTTTCCGGCCGTCATCTCCAACCATGCCGGCACCTATCTGTGCAACCACGTCTTCTACACCGCGCTGTGGACCGTCGAGCGGCTGGGCCTGCCGACTCGCTGCGGCTTCATCCACGTGCCGCTGCCGCGCGATCTTCAGCCCGCAGGCGCAGACGCGCGCGTCGCGCTGGCCGATCTGGTCGCCGCGATCCGCCACTGCATCGGCTATCTGAGCGAATGCCCGACATGAACCTCGCCGAACTCCAGGCTGCGCTCGCTGCCTGTCGCAAATGCGCGGAGGCCGGTTACTTCATCGGCTCGCGGCCGATTTCCGCGGTGAATCCGGGCGCCACCTTCATGATCGTGGGCCAGGCCCCCGGCCGTCACGAGGCGGAGGTCACCCAGCGGCCTTTTTCGGGTCCGGCCGGCCGGCGCCTCTTTCGCTGGCTGGCGCAGGCCGGCTTCGACGAGGCCGAGTTCCGCGCTACGCAGGCGATGGCGGCGATCACGCGCTGCTATCCTGGACCACATCCTGGCGGCCGCGGCGATCGGGTGCCCAGCCGTGCCGAGCAGGCACTCTGCGCAACGTGGCTAGAGGCCGAGCTTGCGCTCATCCGGCCGCGCGTGCTCATCCCTGTCGGCGGGCTGGCGATCGGCCGTTTTCTGGGCAACGACCGGCCGATGACCGCCCTGATCGGCGAGCGTTTCGAGCGGGAGGGCCGCATCATCGTGCCGTTGCCCCACCCATCGGGTGCCAGCCAGTGGTTCAACATGGCGGAAAACGCGCTTCGGCTGGAGCGAGCGCTGGCGCTTTTGGGGCAGCTACGGGAGCAGCTGGCGCGTACACTTTCTTCGGGAGAAGAGATATGAAAATCGCACTCGAACAGGGCAATATCGTCCAGGCAGACGCCGATCTGATCATCGTCAATCTGTTTCAAGGGGTCACCATGCCGGGCGGCGCGACGGGTGCAGTGGATCGCGCGCTGGCCGGCGCCATCAGCGATGTGATTGCGGCCGGCGATTTCACCGGCAAAAGCGGGGAGACGCTGGTGCTTTACACGCGCGGGGCCATCCCTGCGCCGCGCGTGCTGGTCGTCGGGCTGGGCGAGGCCGGCAAGTTCGACGGCCGGGCCGCGCGCACGGCCGCCGCAGCCGCGGCGCGCAAAGCGCGCGAGCTGGGCGTCAAGCGCGTGGCGACCATTGTGCACGGCGCGGGCATCGGCGGCATGGAGCCGGCCACAGCCGCCGCCGCACTGGTAGAGGGCACCCGGCTGGGCCTCTATCGCTATGCCGGCCATCGCTCGCAGCCGCCCAAAGACTGGAAGCCCGACCCGGAGATGTTGATCGTCGTCGAAAGGAACGCGGCTCAGCTCGCCGCCCTCGCAGACGGCGTTGCCCGCGGCGAGGCTGTGGCACAGGGGGTCAACCTGGCGCGCGACCTGGTGAACACGCCGGCCAACCGGATGACGCCGACGGTGCTTGCCGAGCGCGCGGCTGCGCTGGCTCAGGAAACCGGCCTGCGCTTTCAGGCCCTGGGCCGGGCCGAGTGCAAAGCGCTTGGCATGGGCATCTTCATGGCCGTGGCCGAAGAGTCCGAGCAGGAGCCGCAGTTCATCATCCTGGAGCACAACGCGGGCCGCGACGACCTGCCGACGATCGTGCTGGCGGGCAAGGGGGTGACTTTCGATTCGGGCGGCATTTCGCTCAAGCCTGGCGAAGAGATGTGGAAGATGAAGGGCGACATGGCCGGCGCAGCCGCGGTCATCGCGGCGCTGGGTGTGGCGGCCCGGCTGCAGCTGCCCGTGCACGTGGTCGGCCTGGCGCCGTGCGCCGAGAACCTGCCCGGTGGCCGGGCCCAGAAACCCGGTGATGTTTTCACTGGCATGATGGGCAAAACGATGGAGGTGATCAGCACCGACGCGGAGGGACGCATGTTGCTGGCCGACGCCCTGGCCTATGCGGCACGCTTCAAGCCGGCGGCCGTGGTGGATATCGCCACTTTGACCGGCGCGCAGGCCATCGCGCTGGGGCCGCACGCGGCGGCCTTCTTCGCCAATGACGAGGCCCTGGCCGCTAAATTGCAGGCCGCCGCCGAGGCCTCAGGCGATCGGCTGTGGCGGTTGCCGCTGTACGAAGAATACGCGGAGGCGATCAAGAGCCAGGTGGCCGACGTGAAGAATTCGGCCGGCCGCTACGCGGGCATCGGCGCCAGCGCCAAGTTCATCGAGCATTTCACCGAGGGCTATCCGTGGGCGCACGTGGACATGGCCTCGCTGGCGCTGGCCGAAGAAGATAAGCCGGTCCAGCCCAAAGGCGCGACCGGCTATGGGGTGCGGCTTTTCGTGTCGTTGCTGGAGGCGTGGGGCCGGTGAGCGCGGCCTTCAGGCAACGCGGTGGCCACGGCGCAGCCAGAGGACGTAGGTCATGAGGCCGGCCAGCGAGACCGCGGAGCCGACGGCTGCGGCGCCCCACACCCAGCGTCGGCCGGGCAGTGGCGCCGCAGCGACCCAACGCGCCAGGCGGGCCGGGATATCCACGAGCGATTCCCGCGCGACCGCGGCCGCGGTCGCGCGCTCGCCTGTTGCGGCCGAGGCCACCAGGCTGTGATAAAGTTGCGCGCGAAATTCGCTGCGCGGCTGCAGCGGGGTGAGCGCGTCGGATAGCTCGCGCGCGAGCGCCAGATAGGGCGCCAGAGGCAACGGTGATAGCGACGTGTTTTTCATGCAGCAATCCTTTGCGCTGGTAGATCTCTCCGACGGCCAGGCGACATCTCAGGGCACATACCCCACGACGCCGACCGTGCCCGGCCCCAGGTGCACGGCGATCCCGATAGAGAGCGTGTTGATGACGTCGGGCAGCTTGCCAAACCGTTTGAGGCAGGCCGCGGCCAGCTCCTGCGCGGTCTGTGCGGCCTGCGCGTGAATGACGGCCAGCTTCGGCGACGCATCGCCCCATTTCGCCAGCGCGTCCCCCAGCGCATTGATCAGCCCGGCCAGCGCCTGGCTGCGGCTGCGGGCACGGTTGACGAGCTCCAGCTTGCCGACCTGAACGGTGAGCATCGGCTTGACGCTGAGGAGCGAGGCCAGCATCTCCTGCACCTTCCCCACGCGGCCGCTCATGCGGGCGAAGCGCAGATTGTCCAGGCTCAAGAAAATGCACATCCGCTGCCGTATCTCCTCCAGCCGGGCCAGGACCTCCGCCATCGTCGCGCCCGCTTCGGCCAGTTGCGCCGCCTCCAGCACCATGAAGCCCAGCCCCATCGAGCCGCTCAGGCTATCGAAGACAGTGATCGGCGGGGTCTCGGGCATCTGTCCGGCAGCGACCACGGCCGCGTGATAGGTGCCGCTCAGATGTCCGGTGATGTGCAGCGAGAGAATGGCTCCCGTGTTCTCCTCGGCCGCCACGGCCTGATAGGCGCGCGCAAACTGGCCCAGCGACGGCTGCGAAGTGGTCGGGATCTGATTGAGAGCAGCGACTTTGCGATAGAATTCGTCCTGGCCCAGGGTGACGTTCTCCTGGAAGCTTTCCTGGCCGAACTGAATGTTGATCGGCACCACGCGAATGCGATACCGGGCCAGCAAATCGGCCGGCAGGTCACACGTGGAATCAGTGACGATGCGAATCATAACCAATAACTCCTTTTTGTCAGTGCCAGCCTCGCGCTTCCAGGTCTGCGCGCAGCGATTTGAGCGTGCGAAAATACAGCGACTTAACTGAACTCTCCGTGCGCCCCATCACCTGGCCGATCTCGTCGTTTGACATCCGATTGGCGAACTTCAGGATCAGCAGCTGCTGGCGTTCTGCGGGCTGACGACGGATGGCCGACCAAAGCGCGCGCCGTCGTTCGCGCGCCTCGGCGCTCTGTTCGGGACCCTCGGCCGCCCTGCCTGCCAGCTCCAGATCGTCCAGGGAGGTCAACTTCCATCGGCTGTGCGAGCGGTGATAATTGGCCACCAGGTTGTGCGCGATCCGGTACAACCACGCCACGAACGGGACGCCCTGATCTTCGTAGCGGCCGATATTGCCAAGAGCCTGATGAAACGTATGCGCCGTCAGATCCTCTGCGTCCGCGACGTTGCCCACCCGATAGTAAACATAGTTGTAAATGCGGTCTACATGACGCAGATACAGCTCGCCGAACGCCTCCGGATCGGTCCGGGCCAACTCGATCAACTGGCTTTCGGTCAGTTCTTTGTAGCGACGATCGTGCGCAGTCGGCGGCGCGCTTTCGCCGTTGTTCATAGTGAGTAACACCGCTGGCTGTCTTGAGGCGCGGTCAAAAATCAGCCTCCGGCGTAGACTGCGGCGCCAACAGTGCCGGGGCCGACGTGTGTGCCGATCACCGGGCCGAGCGAGCAGACGAACACGCGCGAGGTCTCGAAACGCTTCGCCAGCGCGTCGGCGATCTGAGCGGCGGTGTTGGGCGTATCGGCGTGCGTCACCCCGATATGCACTCGCTCCCCGCGCGCGGTGACCTGTTGCGCCAGCAGGTCTTGCATCGTCTCGATGGCCTTGCCCATGCTGCGCACGCGTGCCACGGGATGCACTTCGCCCTCGATGATGCTCAGCAGCGGCTTGAACTGCAACAATGTGCCCACGAAGGCCTGCGCCTTGCCGATGCGCCCGCCACGCTGAAGATATTCCAGGGTCTGTAACGTGAACAGGATGCGGATCTCATCGCGCATCTGTTCGAGCTGTGCCGTGATCTCGGCCCGGGAGGCGCCCGCTTCGGCCATCTCGACCGCCTTCTCGAGCATCAGCCCCAGCCCCACGGAGATGCTGCGCGAATCAATGACGGTGATGGGCGCGCCGGGCAGGGCCTCCCTGGCCACCAGCGCCGATTCGTAGGTGCGGCTCAGCTTGGCCGACAGGGTGATGGCGATGACCTCGTCGCCAGCCTCGATGATCTCGCGGAAAGGCGTCTCGAAGTTCGCCGGGCTTGCCTGCGACGTGGTGGGGAGCACGCTGCTCTTCGGCAGGTACGACCAGAACTGTTCGCGCGTCATGTCCACGCCATCTCGATAGGATTGTTGCCCAAAGATGACGTAGAGGGGAATCACCGTGACGAGCGGGTGATTCAGGAGCGCCGGCGGCGCCTCGCAAGTTGAATCGGTTATGATGCGGATCATGATTCCATCTCCTGGGATGAAAGGAAATGATGCCGGCGGATCGTCCGCCGTGCCGAAAAAGCTACGGGCGCCGATCGGGAAGAACAGGCGACGGCGCCCGGCAGCGACGATGAGATCCTTGGGTCTGCGTTTGAATGAATCCGTCACGCGCGCTGATGATGTTTATTGTAGATGGAATGACGGCGTTTGTCAACGCCGTGGCGCGGTTTGACATCTCGGTGCGGCTGTGCTATATTGTAAAACAAGTGACGGCATTGTCGAATAGTTCGTGGACGCCGTTAGCCACTTCCTCGCCAATCGGTGCGCTTTATGTTGCCAGCCAGCAAGTCAGAGCCTCTTGCGAGGGGACTCATCGGCGCTGTTGACCGAGCGCTCGATATCCTGAACCTGTTCGATTCGCGCACGCCCGAACTCGGCACCACCGAGATCGCCGAAGCAACCGGTCTCCACAAGAGCACAGCGGCCGGATTGATCTACACCCTTGCGGCCAAAGGCTATTTGACGCAGAATCCGCACAACCGCAAATACAGGCTGGGCCTGAAGCTCGTGGAGCGCGCGGCGATCGTGTTGGGCAGCATGGACTTGCGTCGCGTGGCGTTGCCCTACTTGCAGCAATTGCGCGATACTTTCAACGAAAGCGTCAATCTGGCGATCCTGGATGGAGGATACATGGTCTACGTGGAGCGCGTCCTGGGCACCCGAGCTCTGGGCATGCGCTCCGAGGTGGGCAAGCGCGAACCGGCGCACAGCACCGCGCTGGGCAAGGCGATCCTTTCCTGTTGGAAACCGGCCGAGGTTGCCGCCTACGTCGAGCGTTACGGGCTGCGCAAGATGACGCCCCGCACCGTTGTTGACCCGGCGGTCTTTCTGGGCCAGGTCGCAGAGGCTCGACGTCTGGGTTACGCGCTGGATGACGAGGAGAACGAAGAGGGTGGTCGTTGTGTGGCTGCGCCTGTTTTTGATCACGTTGGCCAGCCCATCGCGGCCATCAGCATCTCGGCGCCGACCGCCCGTTTGGCGCTGGAGGATGTCCCGCAGGTCGGCGTGCAGGTGCGCGCGGCAGCCCTGGCGATCTCGGCCAGCCTGGGCTACGTCCCCAGGTGATCGCGGCGTGTTGTCTGCCCCTTTGTGAGTTCTGTCAACCTGCCAGGCTTAGCAGAGCACAGCTTTGGCTCGCCCAGAGGCGCCAGGAGGCCACGAGAGGATCGGGCACCTTCGTGGCCGCGGTGGCTTTGTGTGAGCGTGATGACCTGTTGAATCCGGCTGCTACCTATCTCTAATCACGAAAGAGAAAGGAAAAAAAGGAGGTCATGATGTCCACGAGCAAGAAGTTGACGAGGCGGCAGTTTCTGACCCTGGCCGGCGCTGCCACCGGAACAGCGGCGTTGGCCGCTTGTGCTCAGCCCACTCCCGCCCCGACGCCGGTGCCGCCCACACAGGCGCCGGCGGCTCCAGCCCCAGCAGCCACGCAGGCTCCCGCGCCGACGGCTGCTCCCGCACCGGCTGCCGTGCCGACCAAAGCCCCGGCGCCGACTGTGGCGCCAACCGCAGCCCCCAAGCTGGGCGAGTCGCTCATCGGCAAGCTCGAAGGCCCGGAGATCATCCGGGATACGGTAAAATATCCCAAGAAGTTCGCCGAAGCGCCGATACTGGCCGAGATGGTCAAGGCCGGCAAGCTGCCGCCCGTCGAACAGCGTTTGCCCGAACCGACCGAAGTCATGGTCATCAAGCCGCTGAAGGAGATCGGCAAATACGGCGGCAACTGGCGCCGCGGCTTCACCGGCCCCGCCGACCACGAAAACGGCAACCGCATTGTGTCCACCGAGAAGATCTTGTTCTGGGACTACACCGGCAACAAGATCGGTCCGGCCCTGTGCAAGGACTGGAAGCTCAGCGAGGACGGCAAGACGACCACCATCTATCTGCGCAAGGGCGCCAAATGGTCGGATGGCACGCCGCTCACCGCCGACGACTTCATGTTCTGGTTCGAGGACATCTACTCGAACAAAGACCTGGTGCCCACCCCGTTCCCCGAGATGCTGGCAAACGGCAAGCCGGGCGTGATGAAGAAGATAGACGACTTCACCGTTGCTTTCGAGTTCCCCGAGCCGAACTACCTGTTCCCCTACATCCTGGCAGGCAGCACGGCCATCGGCGCGGGCTTCGCCACGCGCGGCGCGTTCGGCACTTACGGCGGCGGCTACGCGCCCAAACACTACCTGAAGCAATTCCTGCCCAAGTATTCTTCGGAGAACGAGATCAACGCTAAGGCCAAGGCTGCCGGCTTCGATGACTGGAAGGCCTACTTCAAGAACCGCTACAGCTGGGTGCTCAACCCCGACGTGCCGGTGATGACCCCGTGGCGGACGGTCAGCCCCATCAACACGCCTACCTGGGTGCTGGAGCGCAACCCCTACTACTGGGCGGTGGACACCGAGGGCAATCAGCTTCCCTACATTGACAAGATCACCATGACGCTGGCCGAAAACCTGCAGGTGCTCAACCTGCGCGCGGTGGCCGGCGAGTACGACATCCAGGAGCGCCACGTGTCGCTGGCCAACCTGCCCGTGCTCCTGGAGAACCAGCAGAAGGGCAACTACACCGTGCACCTCGACCCGGCGCTCAACGGCTCGGACGTGACGCTGCACATAGGCAACGCCTACAAAGCCGATCCGGAGATCGCCAAGTGGCTCAGGAACAAGGACTTCCGCCACGCGCTCTCGCTGGGGATTGACCGCGATCAGCTCAACGAGACGTTCTGGCTCGGCGTGGGCACGCCCGGCTCGACCGCACCTGCCGAGACCACCATCTACAGCCCAGGCCCTGAGTATCGCAAGAAGTGGTGCACGCTCGACATCAAACAGGCCAACGAGATCCTGGACAGGATCGGCCTCAGCAAGAAGGATGCCGAGGGCTTCCGCCTGCGCACCGATAACGGCCAGCGCTTGCGCCTGGAGATGATCACCGTGGGCGGGCAGTTCGTGCCCTACACGGCGGTCGGCGAGATGATCAAGCAACAGTGGAAGAAGATCGGCATTGACGTGGATGTCAAGGAGATGGAGCGCAACCTGGCGTTCGGCAAGACGGCCAACAACGAGCACCAGATCATCCTGTGGGCCAACGATGGCTCGGAGATGTTGTTCCTCTTCCCGCGCCACGCGTTGCCGGTGGACCCGGTCGAATGCCACATGGGCATGGCATTTGCCAAGTGGTATGCCTCGGGCGGCACGCAGGGCGAGAAGCCGGACGATCCCGAGATGCTGCGCGCCTTTGATCTAATGCGTAAAGTCTCCTCGATGACGGAAGAGGAGCAGATCAAGACCGGCAAGGAGCTGTGGAAGATCATCGTCGAGCAGCAGTGGAGCATCGGTACGGTCGGCCAGTCGCCCGCCTTCATGGGCGTGCGCGTGGTCAAGAACAACATGGGCAACATCCCGGAGCGTCAGGTTAACGCCCAGCACTGCCGCACGCCGGGCAGCTCGTTGCCGCCGACGTTCTTCTTCAAGAGTTAACCTCGCCCTGCCGTTCCCTCTTCCTCCCCACGCCGGGGAGGAAGAGGTCGGGGGGAGAGGCAGGAGGCCCGATGCTTGCCTACATCCTGCGCCGCCTGATCCTGGCGCTGATCACCGTGATTGCGATCAGCATTCTGTCGTTCGTCATCATTCAGTTGCCGCCCGGCGACTTCATCACCTCCTACATCGCCTCGATGTCGGCGGGCGGCGGTACGGTCTCGGAGGCCGAGGTCGAGGCGCTGCGCGAACAGTACGGGCTGGACCAGCCGATCACCGTTCAATACCTGAAATGGGTGAGCCAGATCGTGCAGGGCAACTTCGGCATGGCATTGGAATGGAACCGACCCGTGAAGGATGTCATCGGCGATCGCCTGACGCTGACGGTCATCATTTCGTTGGCGGCCGTGATCTTCACCTGGGCGGTGGCGCTGCCCATCGGCATCTATTCGGCCGTCAAGCGTTATTCCATCGGCGACTACATCTTCACATTCATCGGTTTCATCGGCCTGGCCATCCCCGGCTTCATGCTGGCATTGATCGTCCTCTACGTGGGTTTTCGTTATTTCAATGCCAACGTGGGCGGCCTCTTTTCGCCAGAATATGCGGAAGCGCCGTGGAGCTGGGCCAAATTCCAGGACCTGCTGGCGCATCTGCCGATCCCGGCGGTTGTGCTCGGCCTTTCCGGCACGGCCCAGATGATCCGCATCATGCGTTCCAATCTGCTCGACGAGCTGCGGAAGCCCTATGTGATGACGGCACGCGCCCGTGGTCTCACCGAGATGCGCGTGATCCTGAAATACCCGGTACGCGTCGCCATGAATCCTTTCATCAGCACCATCGGCTACCTGCTGCCCTACATCGTCTCCGGCAGCATTATCGTCTCCCTGGTGCTCAGCCTGCCCACCGTCGGCCCGTTGCTGCTGAAGGCGTTGATCGCCCAGGACATGTTCCTCGCCGGCACCATCATCCTGCTGCTCGGCGTAATGACGGTGATCGGCACCTTTATTTCCGACCTGCTGCTGATGTGGGTTGACCCGCGCATCCGTCTGGAGAGGCGCTAATGGCCGAGCCAGAACAAGATCTCAAACCACACGCAACCCCCTCTTCCTCGCAGGGAGAGGGCTGGGGTGAGGGTGATTTCCTGGACGAAGACGTAACCACCACCGAAGCCGAAGAGCGCATCTCGGTCGCCACGGCCGGTCAGCTCATGTGGTGGCGATTCCGCAAGCACCGCCTGGCCATGGTCAGCGCCGTGGTGCTGATCATCTTCTACCTAGTCGTGATTTTCGCTCCCTTCCTGGCCTACGTTGATCCGGAGCTCTCCGAGGCGCAGCGTTCGCTGATGCCGCCCCAGCCGGTTCACCTGTTTCGCGAGGGCCGCTTCGAGCCGCACGTCTATGCGGTCAAGGGCGCGCGCGATCCCAAGACCTTCAAACGCGTCTACGTCACTGACCCCAACACGGTGATTCCGCTGCGCTTCTTCGTCAAGGGCTTTCCATACAAGCTGCTGGGCGTGATCCCGTCGGACATCCACCTGCTGGGGGTCGAGGGTGTGCCGGTCGAGGAGGCGCTCTTCATCCTGGGCACCGACCTGAACGGCCGCGATCTCTGGTCGCGCCTGATGTTCGCCACGCAGATGTCGCTCACCATCGGCCTGGCCGCGGTCGCCATCAGCCTCTTCCTTGGCGTGCTGCTGGGCGGCATTTCCGGCTACTTCAGCGGCACGGTGGATACGCTGATCCAACGCGTGATTGAAATCTTGCGCTCCTTGCCGACGATCCCGCTGTGGATGGGCCTGGCCGCGGCGCTGCCCGGCAGCTGGCCGGTGCAGCGCGTCTATCTGGCGATCACCATCATCATCTCGCTGCTGGGATGGACCGAACTGGCGCGCGTCGTGCGCGGCCGTTTCCTCACGCTGCGGGAGGAGGATTTCATCACCGCGGCCGAGCTGGCCGGCTGCAGCCGCATGCGCATCATCTTTCGCCACATGGTGCCATCGTTCCTCAGCCACATCATCGCGGCGACCACCCTGGCCATTCCCGCCATGATCATCAGCGAGACATCGCTCAGCTTCCTGGGCCTCGGCCTGCGGCCGCCGGCCATCTCGTGGGGCGTGCTGCTCGAGCAGGCGCAGAACATCCAGGCGCTGGCCATCTCACCGTGGCTGCTGCTTCCGGCCATCCCGGTCATCCTGGCCGTCCTGGCCTTCAATTTCGTCGGCGATGGCCTGCGCGATGCAGCCGATCCCTACGGATGAGCCCATGAACGATCAACGCACGCCTCTGCTTTCGGTTCGTGATCTGAAAACCTATTTTTTCCAAGACGAAGGCACCGTCAAAGCCGTGGACGGCGCATCCTTCGATGTCGCTCGCGGGCAGACGCTGGGCATCGTGGGCGAATCGGGTTGCGGCAAAAGCGTCACGGCCCGCTCCATCTTGCGCATCGTCGAAGCGCCCGGCCGCATCGTCGGCGGACAGATCCTCTGGTATGACGCCAAAGGGCAGCCGACCGATTTGACCCAACTCGACCCCGACGGCCATCAGATGCGAAGCCTGCGCGGACGCGAGATCGGCTTAATCTTCCAGGAGCCGATGACGTCGTTCAGCCCTGTCCACACTGTCGGCAACCAGATCATAGAGGCCATCCGACTGCACATGGGCGTCTCCAAGGCCGAGGCCCGACGCCGGGCGATTGAGGCGTTACGTCAGGTCGGCATCCCGCAGCCGGAACGTCGCATTGACGACTACGCGTTTCAGCTCTCCGGCGGGCTGCGCCAGCGCGCCATGATCGCTGTAGCCCTCTCGTGCGACCCGCGGCTGCTGATCGCCGACGAGCCGACCACTGCGCTGGACGTCACCACCCAGGCCCAGATCCTCGATCTGCTGCGTGAGCTCCAGCAGCAGCGCGGCATGGCCATCATGCTGATCACGCACAACCTCGGCGTGGTCGCCGAAATGTGCGATGATGTCGTCGTGATGTACCTCGGTCGAGTAGTGGAGGTCGGTTCGGTGGATGCCATCTTCCATCAGGCGAAACATCCCTACACGCGGGCTTTGCTGCGCTCGATCCCGGCCATCACGACACCGCCGCGCGTCAAACTACACACCATCACCGGCTCCATTCCACACCCCTACAACCGGCCCAGCGGCTGTCCCTTCCACCCGCGCTGCCCGGAGCGCCTGCGTGGGCTGTGCGAAGTCGCAGAACCGGCGCTGCGCGCTGTGGGGAACGGTCAGTCGGTGAGCTGTTTTCTGTACGAAAATCGGGCATAGCCAGGACGACGCCAAGTTGAAAGCGACCCAAGACCAACTCCTTCTCGAAGTCAAAAACCTGCGCAAGTTCTTCCCCATCCGACGGGGTTTCCTGCAGCGCATCGTGGGTCAGGTGCGCGCAGTGGATGACGTCTCATTCTTTATCCGGCCGGGCGAGACCTTTTCGCTGGTGGGAGAAAGTGGCTGTGGCAAGACGACCACGTCGCGTTGCATCCTGCGCGCGGTGCGGCCCACATCCGGCCAGATCCTCTTCCGCACCGGCGATGGTCGCGTGGTGGACGTGGCTGCGTTATCGGCCGACGAGCTGAAACCGTTGCGCCGCGAGATGCAAATGATCTTCCAGGATCCCTTCTCCTCGCTGAACCCGCGCATGACCTTGCTGGACATCGTCGGCGAGCCGTTGCTGGTCAACGGCATGACGGACCGGGCCGCGCGCACCGAGCGGGTGGCCGAGCTGCTGAAGCTGGTGGGATTGCGGCCCGAGTACATGCGTCGTTTCCCGCACGCGTTCAGCGGCGGCCAGCGGCAGCGCATCGGCATCGCCCGCGCCCTGGCCCTCCATCCCCGGCTGGTCGTGGCCGACGAGCCGGTCTCCGCGCTCGACGTCTCGGTGCAGGCTCAGATCCTCAACCTCATGCTCGATCTGCAATCGGAGCTGGGCCTCACCTATCTGTTCGTCGCTCACGACCTGAGCGTGGTTAAACATATCAGCGAGCGGGTGGCAGTGATGTACGTCGGCCGGCTGGTGGAGATGGCACCCACCCAGGACCTCTTCTACACGCCGAAGCACCCCTATACCGAAGCGCTGCTCTCCGCGGTGCCGAAGCCCGACCCCCGGCTGCGTTCGAAGCGCATCGTGCTCCAGGGCAGCGTGGCCGATCCGGCCAATCCGCCGTCGGGCTGCTATTTTCACCCGCGATGTCGCTACGCGGCGGATATCTGCAGCCGCGCAACGCCCACATTGGTGGAGCTGGAGCCAGGACATTTCGTGGCCTGCCACCGCGCGGCCGAGCTGAAGCTGACAGGGGTGGTGTGAGGCGAGCCTTCGGAATCTGAAATAACCTGAAAAATCGCCCAACGTGCCGGGCACCGAGAAGGGTGCCCGGCACGTTGGGGAATGGGTGCAGGCCCTGCATCTGTGTCGTGTGCGGTCGCTTTATCGTAGTTCGAGGATGGCCGGTCGTTCCCACACCTCTTCGCCGGCTGCCACGCGCAGCAGCGGCCAGCCGGGCGTCTCCGTCAACACCTCATTGCCCGCAGCCCCCACCAGGATCGTGTCCTCGCTTTTGACGCCTGCGATCGAGGGATTCCAGGCGAACGCCTGCCCCACATGAACGACCTCGGCCGAGTCCGGAGTAGCCAGATATTCGCGCGCCTGATAGCCGGCCGCGCCGCCTTGATGGTGTTGCTGCCACTCTGCGTCGAATCCGGCCGTGGCGTAGGCCTCGACGGCCGCCTGGAAGATCTCGGCCACGCGCGCGCCGGGTCGCGTGCGGCTGATGAAGACCGCATCCACTTGCGCGCAGGCTGCCTGCTTGCGGCGCAGCTCCTCGGACAATGGGCCGAAATGCACCAGCCGGGTGACTGAGGCAACCAGTCCATGCGCCCGACCACACAACACCAGCATGGCGTACTTTTCCAGGCGCTTGCCCGTGGGCAGCGGATGCCGGAAGCGGAAGATGCGCTCGTCAGCAGCGATCAGCACCACAATCGGGGTGACGCCCTGGGCATAGGTGTGCTCGCTCAGCAGGCCGGCGATCTCATGTTCGGTCATGCCTGGGCGCAGGCTGTGGGCCGCGGCAGCCATGGCCCGGCCGCACGCGCGGCCCACCGCGCGGAACCGTTCCCCTTCCGCGGGCGTCAATTGCAGGCGAAGCCGATTAAAAGCATCGCCCAGGTCGGCCGCGCCGGGGTGAGGCGCATCTGCGGCCAAGCGCAGGCCCGCCGTCAGCGCCGCCGTCTGCGCGGCGGCCGCGTGCCAGGGCGCCGCGCGCAATATGAAGCCGAGGTCGGCGAGCGGCTCCTCCGCGGCCAGACGCGCCGCCTCGATGTTGGTGGTGAGCACGTACCGCGCGTCGGGGGTGACGAGCAGCATGGCCGCGCCCACGTCGGCCGCGATGCCGACATAACTGGCCGCGCCGTCGGTGAGCCAGGCGAAGTTGCAGATGCGCTTGATCAGCACGGCGTCGTGCTGGCGTTCGGCCAACAGCGCTCGCACACGGTTCAGTTTATGGTGGATATCGCTCATGCAAACGGCCCCCTTTGTGTGAATGGATGGCCCGACGCGCTGCAGCCCGCGGCGCGCCGGCCTGTCGGTTGCTGGCTGCCGGGTGCACTATAGCGGCGCCGCGATCTCCTGTCAAATCGGGAGCCGGCCACGGCCGCTTTTGGCGGCAGCATCATTCTATGTTACACTGATTGCTTGTGAATAGAATGCCCAAACCCTTGTCGAGGTGGTCAGGCCTATGAAATGGCCAATTTTGATGCTTATTGCATTGCTGATCGCGGGGAACATCACGGCTGTGGTCGTGGCAGCGCCGCTGGCCCAGGGGCCCAAACCGGTCATCACTCAGCCGGAGCCCGATGCTGTCGTGCGCGGGATCGTGCAGATCGTCGGCTCGGCGACGCACCCGCAGTTTCAGCGATACGAATTGTACTACGCGCCCTATCCGCTGCCTTCGGACAACGCGTGGATCTTCATCGGCGATGCCCACTACCAGCAACAACCGGCCGGCCTTCTGGGGACATGGGCCACGGGCGGATTGCCCGACGGCGCCTATCTCCTGCGCGTGCGCGTGGTCAGACAAGACGGCAACTACACAGACAGCGACCCGCGGCGGGTGCTGGTTGCCAATCGTCGGCCGATCGAATCGCCGACGCCAGTGGCCACGCGCGAGCCGACCCGGCCGCCAGCTGCGCCCACTCCGACCGCCACCATCGTCATCGTGGTGCCGACCGTGGAGCTGCCCAGGGCCGCGAGCACGCCGACTGTGCCGGCCCGCGTCACGCCGACGCCGCTGATCGGCGAAGCGCGACCGACAGCCACGCCGGCCAATAGCCTGGTGGATGTCAACCGGCTGGTGGAAACTGCGAAGACAAGCGCCACCTACACCGTGGGCCTCTTCGTCGCGATCGGCGCCATCTTCGCAGTGAAGGCGGTTCTCGCCTGGCTGTGGCACAAATTCCGGCCATGACCCGGCGGGTGGGTGACACAGTGGCAACCACGCTCGCTACGCTGGCGCGCTCGCTTGCCGGCTCACTGACTCGCCCTGCCGATGCTGGCCAGCCGATTGCCAGGATGATCGTGGGGTTGGGCAATCCGGGCCCGGAGTATGCCCGGCACCGCCACAATGTTGGCTTCCAGGTGGTGGATCTGTTCGCTCAGCGCCACGGGCTGAGTTTCGACAAAGTCCAGAAACGGGCACGTGTGGCGCTGGGGCCGGTCACCCTGGCCGCCGGCTGGAGCGGTCGCGTGTTGCTGGTCAAGCCGCTGACCTTCATGAACGCCAGCGGCGAGGCGGTCGGTCCGCTGGCGAAGTTCTACAAAATCCCCCTGGCCGACATCCTGGTTGTCTTCGATGACCTCGACTTGCCGGTGGGAAAATTGCGCTTGCGTCCCGAAGGCGGTTCGAGCGGACAGAAAGGGGTCAAATCCATCATCCAGCACCTCGGCGGCGAGGCGTTTCCGCGGCTGCGTATCGGCATCGGCCGGCCGCCCGGGCAGATGGATCCGGCCGACTACGTGCTGCAGCCCTTCTCGCCGGCTCAGGAGGAGGAAATGGCGCTCGTGCGCATGCGGGCAGTAGATGCAATCGAGACCTGGCTGTCGCAAGGCATTGTGGTGGCCATGAATCAGTTCAACTGATGGATGCGTGCAGGTTCGACGGACGGATATGAAGCTTTACGGCCTACTGGAATTCGGAGAACAGCTTCCGGCGTTCGGTGAGCTGGTCAGCCGTCTGGCAGACAACCAGGCGCCGACTGCGCCGCTGGGGATCCAGCACGCGGCCCGGCCCTACTGCGTGGCCGTTCTCGCCCGGCGTCTGGCTCGACCGCTGATCCTCCTGACCGCGCGCAGTGGCCGGGCACGGCAGTGGGTGGATGAGCTGCGTATCTGGTTACCCGACGAATACCCCGTGCACTTCTTTGCCGATCCGGACGCGCTGCCCTACGAGCGCATCCCGTGGGCGCCCGAGACCAGACAGCGCCGGCTGGAGGGCCTGGTCGGCCTGCTGACGGCCGGCGATCCGCAGCCCGCGGTCGGCGGCTCGCGGCCCCCGATCGTCGTCGCGTCAGCCCGCAGCCTGATGCATCTGACGCTGCCCCAGCGCGAGATGCGCGCCGCCCTGCGCATCATCCGCCAGGGGCAGAATTTCGACGCCAACCGGCTTTTGTCCCAGTGGGTCGGCTGGGGCTACGAATCCGCGGCGGTGGTCGAGGCGCCCGGCCAGTTTTCCCGTCGCGGCGGCATCGTGGACATCTGGCCGCCCAACTTGCGCAAGCCACTGCGCATCGAGCTGTTCGGCGATGAGATCGAGAGTCTGCGTGCCTTCGATCCCTCCACGCAGCGCACCCTGGCGCACGTCGCGCAGGCCCAGATCGGCCCGGCGAGCGAGGCGTTGCCCAAAGTAGGCGAGCGCGTTGTCGAGCGCCTGCGCAGTCTCGACCTGGCGTCCTGTCATCCGCCCGCGCGCGCCGAATACGAACGCGAGATCGAGGCGCTGACGACAGGCACCGGCTTCCGCAACCTCGAATGGTGGCTGCCCTATCTCTACTCGCAGGGCGCCACCCTGCTCGACTATCTGCCGTCGTCTGGCTTGTTGCTGGTGGATGATCCCGCGGAACTGTTGGCAACCCTCGGCGACCTGGAGGGCCAGGCCGGCCAGCTGTTTCACGATCTGCGGGCGGCCGGCGACCTGCCGTCAAATATTCTGCCGCCGTATGCGACGACAGCCGTGTTGCGCCAGGCCATTGCCGCGCGCGCGCCGTTGTTGTTGGGAAATACGACGCTGGACGGCTGGGCTGCCTCGGTGGACACGCCCCTGGCGCGCGCATTTGTCGCCGGGCCACGCTATGGCGGCCAGATGCGCACGATCGTCGGCGACGTAGAACGCCATCTGCAGGACGGCGGCACGGTCGTGCTGGTCAGCCGCCAGGCCGGCCGGCTGGCCGAAGTCTTCGCCGACGTGCGCCATGCCATCGTGCCGACCGACAACATCACCACACCCCCGCCCGTCGGCCTGACAATCGTCCAGGGGGTGATGGATGAAGGCTGGCGCCTGGAAGCCCCCGGCCCCCAACCCCCAGTCCCCAGTCTCTGGTTCCTCACCGACGCCGAGCTGTTCGGCTGGGGCAAGCCGAAACCCAGACGGCCCCAGCGGCCGCGCGCAGTGGCGCCGGAAGTCTTCTTCGCCGATGTGAAGCCCGGCGACTTCGTGGTGCACATCGAGCACGGCATCGGCCGCTTCAAGGGCCTGGTCAAAATGACCCTGGACGGCGTCGAGCGCGAATATCTGCAGGTCGAATACGATCAGGGCGATCAGCTCTACGTGCCCGTGCATCAGGCCGACCGCCTGGCGCGCTACGTCGGGCCGGGCGAGGCCACACCGACCCTGCACCGCCTGGGCACCCTGGAATGGGAGCAAGTGAAGGCGCGGGCGAAGAAGGCCGTTGCCGAGATCGCCGACGAGCTGCTGGAGCTATACGCTGCGCGCGAGGTCGTCCGGGGCCACGCCTTCAGCCCGGATGCCGCCTGGCAGCACGACCTCGAGGCCAGTTTCCCCTATGTGGAGACCGAAGACCAGCTTGTCGCGATCGAAGCCGTGAAGCACGACATGGAACAACCTCGCCCCATGGATCGCCTGATCTGCGGCGATGTCGGCTACGGCAAGACCGAAGTGGCTCTGCGCGCAGCCTTCAAGGCCATCATGGACGGCAAGCAAGTGGCCGTGCTGGTGCCCACCACCGTGCTCTGCCAGCAGCATTATACCAACTTCCAGCGTCGGCTGGCCGCTTTTCCGGTCACCGTCGCCATGCTTTCCCGTTTCCAGACCGAGACGCAGCAAGATCGGGTGATCTCAGGGCTGGCGAACGGCAGTGTGGACCTCGTGGTGGGCACGCATCGTCTGCTGAGCAAAGATGTGGTCTTCAAAGACCTGGGATTGCTTATCGTGGACGAAGAGCAGCGCTTCGGCGTGGTGCACAAAGAGCGCATCAAGCAGATGCGCACCGAGGTGGACGTCCTGACCCTGACGGCCACGCCGATCCCGCGCACCCTGCACATGAGCCTGACCGGCGTGCGCGATCTGAGTACCATCGAGACGCCGCCTGAAGAGCGCCTGCCGATCAAAACGTTCGTCGGCGAATTCGACGACGCGCTGGTGCGGCAGGCGATCCTGCGCGAGCTCGACCGCAACGGCCAGGTCTATTTCGTCCACAATCGCGTGCAGGGCATTCAGCAGATGGCCGCTCACATCCAGAAGCTCGTGCCCGAGGCGCGCATCGCCATCGGCCACGGCCAGATGCCGGAACGCGAGCTGTCCGCGGTGATGCTGGCGTTCGCCGAGGGCGAATACGATGTGCTCGTCTGCACCAGCATCATCGAGAGTGGACTGGACATCCCGAACTGCAACACCATCATCATCAACCGGGCCGATCAGTTCGGGCTGGCGCAGCTCTATCAGCTGCGCGGCCGCGTCGGCCGCTCGGCCGTGCGCGCCTATGCCTATCTACTGGTGGACAAATACAAAGCGCTGACTGAGGATGCCCGACGCCGGCTGGAGGCGCTGCAGGAGGCCAGCGAGTTGGGCGCAGGCTTCCGCATCGCCATGCAAGACCTGGAAATCCGTGGCGCGGGCGAACTGCTCGGCACGCGGCAACACGGTCACATTGCCGCGGTCGGCTTCGACCTGTACACCCGCCTGCTGGCTCAGGCCGTGGCCGAGGCGCGCCAGAAACTGGCGAAGGAGAAGGTTCCAAAGCCTGTCGGTGAGGCCGGCGCAGGGCCGGGCGTCGGCATCGTGCGGCGCAACCTGCTGGAGGAACCGCTGGCACCGACGGTGACCCTCGACCTGAACCTGCCCGCGCGGTTGCCCGAAAGCTATGTGCCCGAAGCCAGCTTGCGCCTGCAACTCTATCGTCGGCTGGCCGGGCTCACCACCGCAGAAGCGGTGGATGACATGCGGCAAGAGCTGGCCGACCGTTTCGGCCCGCCGCCCGAGCCGGTCGAGAACCTGCTGTACATCGTGCGCATCAAGGTTCTGGCAGTGAATGCCGGCGTTGAGGCGATCAGCCTCGAAGAAGGGCAGTTGCTGATCAAATGCGCCTGCCTGGAGACGCTCGATCGCATGGCGCTGCAGAAGGCACTACAAGACACGGGCCTGCCTGCTCGCGTGGCGCGACGTGCGATCTGGCTGGAGATGCGTGACGGCGTCGGCTGGCAACGCGATCTGGCGTGGACGCTAGAGGCGCTTCAGGAGGTACTCGCTGGCCAATCGGCTCGCGCCGGCGGATAAACGAGGGATAAATGGGGGATAAACGAGGGAAAGCTGAGGGATAACGAGGAATAAATGTGGGATAGCCTCGCCCCGCTGTGATCCCCATACAGGTGCGGCGTCGTTTCGCGCCGGCCTACGGTTCCTGCTCGGCTTCGCAGGCGGGACAGCGTAGCGGATTCTTGAGCTCGATGAGGTGCTCCGTACAGACGGCGTAGACCATCACACGGTCAAACAGGCCCCATTTGCGTTCGACGCTGGCTTCCAGCGCCAGATGTCTGCATGTCGTGTGGCGCAGAATGCCCGGCACAGGGCAGGAATCGCACAGGCTCCGCCTCCACGGCCGGCGATTCTCCCGATTGCGTTCGAGCAGTCGGCATGTCTCGAAGTCCCGACCACGATGGTAGTCGGCGTAGTAATAACGACAATCTACGGGTTTGCTCATCCTCTCCCCTGTATATCACGAATGATGTCGGCGTGTCAAATGCACATCAGAGGCTCTCGGAATTTGGCATTCAGCCAGTCTGTGCTATAATCACAACGTTGAAACGCCCCCATAGCTCAGTGGATAGAGCGCCGGCCTCCGGAGCCGGGTGCGCAGGTTCGAGTCCTGCTGGGGGTATGGCGTCGGTTACTTTGATTTCATGGAGGCCATTCTCATGTACGTCGTCACGGTTGATATCGCCAAGTGCCAGGGGTGTGGTGACTGCGTTGACACCTGCCCCAACGAGCTGATCGCCATGGTCGAAGAGAACGGCAAGCAGTACGCCATGTTCAAAGGCGATCCTGACGATTGCATCGGTTGTTACTCATGCGAGTCGGGCTGCGAAGAAGGAGCCATCACCATTACCGAGCTGTGAAGCTCTTCCCTCGCCGAACAAGCCACAAAAATCAGGGTCGTCGCGATTTATCCTGCGACGACCCTGATTTTTTGGGCGACCACCGAGGGATCGTCCCCTACGTGCGCAATCCGTATGCTTCGGCCAGCACCTCGACCGTGTGAACGACATCCACGCCGGTATGCGCCGCGATGTTCCACCGACATGTCTCATTGTCGCAGGTCGCCATCTTGGCCCCCGACGCTTTGATCCGCTCAAACAACGGCTTCCCCACCCCGTAGGCGATCTCGTATTTCTCGTGTTTGTAGCCGTAGGTGCCGGTGATCCCACAACAATCGGCGCCCATCTCCTCGACCGTCAGGCCGGGCACCAGGCTGAGCAGGTCCAGTGCCGGCCGGCCGATGCGATGGAGCTTCTGGTGGCATGAGGTGTGGTAGGGCAGGTAGCGATTCAGCGGCTTGAAGTCGGTCCGCAGGCGGCCGGCCTGATATTGCAGCCACAGGAATTCGCAGATGTCGTAGACATGTTCGGCCACCAGCTGCGCCTCCGCGGTGTGAATGCCGAGCAGTTCTCGATAATCGGACTTGAGCTCCAGGCCACAGCTGGTGCCGCCCACCACGATGGGGATCTCCTGGCCGGCATAGGGCGCCAGCTTGCGCAGATTGGCGAGGGCATAGCGTCGCGCCGCGGCGAAATTGCCGTTCGACTGCATCGGCAGGCCGCAACAGTTTTGCTCCGGCAGCACCACCTCGAAGCCGTTATGCTCCAGCACGGCCACGATCGCGCGGCCGACCTCTTGCTCGTAATGCTGCGTCGCGCAGCCGTGGAAATAGGCCACCTTCGGCGCGCCGGGCGGCGTGGGCGTCTTCTCCCGCTGATGCTGGCCGAAGAACCAGCTGCGGAATTTATTGAAATGAAACGTGGGGAACGGCGCGCGGTGGTCAATGCCGAAGGTCTTCTCCAGCAACAGCCGCGCCGGCCTGAAGCGCATCATCGCGTTCGCCAGTGGTGCCACCAGGCCGCCCACCTGCCCCAACACCTCGTTGTAGCCGAATGCCGTGTTGCGCCACCACCGCAGATTCAGCGGGTTCTCCCGAAATTGCTGCTTGCGCAGTTCGGCCTTGGCCGCAGTGTTGATCTCCATCACCTTGACGCCATGCGGACATACGAGCGTGCAAATGCCGCAGCCCGAGCAATAATCCAGCGAATGGTCCGGCGATGGCAGGCCCGGATCTCGGAAACGCTGCGCCTGCGGGCCGACGTACTTCGGCCCCGGAAACAGATCGGTCAGCGGCACCACCGGGCACGCGCTGGTACAGATGTTGCATTTGACGCACAGATCCGCAGTGCGTCGGATATCCTCGAGCAGACGAGGCGTGTAGAATTCGCTCATGGGAGATTTCGATTTCTAGAGAACCTCGACATCGTGCGGCTTGCTTTCGACCATGCCCGCCTGGGTGATCATCATGAACTCCGCGTTGGCCTGCAGCTCCTCGATGTTGCGGGCGCCGCCGTAGCTGAGCCCGGAGCGCAGCCCACCGACGAGCTGATGGAGCAGATCGTTCACCGTGCCGCGATAGGGCACAGCCGCCTCGACCCCCTCGGCCACCACGCGCGCCCAACTCGGATCATCGCCTTCTGATTCGACCTGCCGATCGGGCCGGTCTATGGCCGCGCCCAACGAGGCCATGCCGCGGCTCACCTTCGTGCGTCGGCCGTTGCGCAGCACCACCACGCCCGGGCTTTCGTCCGTTCCGGCCAGCAGGCTGCCGATCATCACACTGCTGGCGCCTGCAGCCAGCGCCTTGACCACATCGCCCGAATTCCGGATGCCGCCGTCCGCGATGATCGGCACGTCGTAGGGCGCCGCAGCTTCGGCGCACTCGGCCACCGCGCTGAGCTGCGGCACGCCGAAACCGGTCACGATGCGCGTGATACAGATCGAGCCCGGCCCCACACCCACCTTTACCGCGTCGGCGCCAGCCTCGATCAAATCGCGCGTGCCCTCGGCTGTGGCCACGTTGCCGGCGACAATATCTATCTGTTCGAATGTTTTGCGCAGCGCGCGCACCGCGTTGATGGCATTGTCCGAATGGCCGTGCGCGATGTCCACCACCAGCACGTCCACGCCCGCTTCGACCAGCAGGCCGGCGCGCTCCATGAAGCCCGGCTGTACGCCCACTGCCGCGCCCACGCGCAGCCGGCCTTTTTGGTCCTTCGTCGCCTGCGGATGCTGCAGCAGGCGCACGATGTCTTTGGTCGTGATCAGTCCGGCCAGCCGGCCCTCCTGATCGAGCAGCGGCAGCTTTTCCAGCCGATGCTCGTGGAGGATGTGCTGTGCCTCTTCCAGGCTGGTGTGGGCCGGCGCAGTGATCATGCGACTGGCAGGCGTCATCACCGTACAGATATCCTCGCTGTCGGCGGCGAACTGGATGTCGCGCTGGGTGACGATGCCTGCAGGCCGCTGGTTTTCGTCTATCACTACCAGGCCGCCGATTCCGTGTCGCGTCATGATCTCGCGCGCCTCGCGCACTCTGGCGCTGCAGGACACGGTCATCGGCGCCTCGACGATGTGGCTCTCGGCTCGCTTGACGCGACGCACCTCTTCCGCCTCGCGCTCTGGGGTCATGAACCGATGGATAATGCCGATGCCGCCCGCGCGTGCCATCGCCACCGCCATCTTCCATTCTGTGACGGTGTCCATGTTGGCGCTGACGATCGGGATCTGCATCTGGATGTGCCGCGAAAGCCGTGTCGCCGTGCTCACATCGCCGCGCGAGCGCACCGGTGAGCGCTTCGGTATCAGCAAGACATCGTCGAACGTCAAGCCCAAGTTTGGCCGTAATCTCATCATCCACCTCCAATCAATCCGAGCCCTTCACATAGGGGCGGCCGAGCGCTTCCGGCGCATCGCCGCGGCCCGCGCGGTAGAGGAGCACCAGGATCGTCAATATATAGGGCAACATCAGCAAGAATTCGTACGGGATCGTCCCTACCCCACGCTCGATCTGGCTCAGGGCCTGCACGCGATATTGAATGGCGTCGGCCAGGCCAAACATGAGCGCGCCGGCCAACGCCAGGCCGGGTCGCCAGCGCGCGAAGATCACCAGGGCCAGCGCGATCCAGCCCCGGCCGCCCATGATCCCCTCGCGGAACATGCGTAATTGTACCACGGTGAGCACTGCACCGCCCAATCCGGCCAATGCCGTGCCGATGAGGGTTGCCGCGTAGCGCGTCAGATTCACATTGATGCCGGACGTATCGCTGGCGGCCGGGTTTTCGCCCACCGCCCGTATCTTCAGGCCCCAGGTCGTGCGGAAGAGCAGGAACCAGACCAGGAAGACCAGAAAAGCCGTGAGATAGACCGTCCCGTCTTTGTTGAACAGGATCTCGCCGAGAACCGGGATGCGGTTGAGGCCGGGCAAGGCCAGAGGCGGCAGGCCGTTGGTGCGCGCGGTGAGGGTGCCGATGTTCTGGCGATAGAGATAATTGCCCACGCCATGTCCCAGAACCACCAGCGTCACGCCCGCTACTACCTGGTCGGCGCGCAGGGTGATCGTGAGGACGGCCAGGATCAGCCCCATGAGCATCCCGGCTAGCACGCCCACGGCCAGGCCGAGCCACTGGCTGATGCCGGCGAGGGGGCCGTTCTGCAGATAAAATGCCGCCATGAAGCCCGCCACACCGCCGGCCACCATCACGCCGTCCAGCCCCAGATTCAGCACGCCGGCTCGCTCGGTGACGATCTCGCCCAGCGCGGCCAGCAGCACAGGCACGGCCAGGGTGATGCCGGCAGTAGCCAGTGCGATCAGGAACCCCCAGTTCAGGATCAGACTCCAGTCCATGAAACCAATCTCCCACCGCCGAGACCCGACAGAACATGCCACGAGCCGTCGCCTGATGATGCCGGGTGTGGCGCGAGCCGGCGGATGCGCTATCGGTTGGCCGGGTGATACGTTAACGTCGGTGCGCCAGCGCATCTACGGCCAGCACTGACAGGACGACGATGGCCTGAATCGCGTTCGCCAGCGCGTCCGGCAGGCCATAGACGACATGCATGGATTGCGCGCCGATCGTCAGCGCGGCAAAAAAGAGCGCTGCGACGGTCACGCCGAGGGGGTGCATGCGGCCGAGCAATGCCACCAGGATGCCGCTGAAGCCATAGCCGCCCGAGATCTCGCCTTTCAGGCGGGTATGCAGCGTGCTCACCTCGATAATGCCGGCCAGCCCGGCCAGCGCGCCGCTAAACGCGAGCGCGAACAGGATCATCCGTTCTACTTGGATGCCGGCGTAACGTGCCACGCTGGCCCGCTCGCCTACGGCGCGCAGCCGAAAACCCAGCGGCGTAGACCAGATCAGGGCAAACACGAGTGGAATCAACACCAGTGCGATCAACACGCCGAGGTGGATGCGCGTGCCGAAAAAGGTCGGCAGCCGCGCGGCGGCGACGAGCTGGGCGCTTTCGGGCAGATAGCCGCCCGGTTCCTGCAGCGGGCCGCGCGCCATGTACTGCACAAACAGGATGGCGATGTAGTTCAGCATCAGCGTTGAGATGATCTCGCTGACCCCACGGCGCACCTTCATCAGGCCGGCGATCAGCGCCCATAGCAGCCCGCCTGCAGCGCCGCCCACGAGCATAGCCGGGATCAGCAACGGGCTTGGCCAGCCCGGAAAGGCCAGCCCGATGGCGCCGCCGACCAGCGCGCCCATGTAATACTGTCCCTCGCCGCCGATGTTCCACACGCGCGCCCGAAATGCCACGGACAGGCCAAGGCCCATGATGAGCAGCGGCGCGGTCTTCAGGATCGTCTCCTGAATCTGGCGCGCGCCGCCGAACGCGCCCTGGAACATGACCGCGTAGGCCGCGAGCGGATCGGCGCCGGCGATCACGATCAGGAATACGCCGATGCCCAAACCGATCAGTCCGCCCACGACCGGCGCGGCGATGTGGGCCGCCCAGCCCGGCAGAGGCTTCCGCGCGTCGTGGGCCAATGATTCGATGGTTGCCTGGGTCACGCTGTACCTCGGTCCCTCTACAACGATGACCGTTTCGAACCGGCCATCATCAGGCCGATCTGGTGGATGTCGGCGCCGGGGCCATCCATCACGCCGACGATCTGGCCCTCGTACATGACCGCAATGCGATCGCTCAGGGCGAGGATTTCGTCCAGCTCGGTTGAGATCAGCAAGATCGCTACGCCGCTGTCGCGTTGCGCGATGAGGGTGCGGTGCACGTATTCGATGGCGCTGACATCGAGGCCGCGCGTGGGTTGGGCGGCCAGCAATACTTTGGGCTGCCGCGCCAGTTCGCGCGCCAGGATCATCTTCTGGGCATTGCCGCCGGAGAGGGTGCGCGCCGGGTTTTCGACGGATGGGGTGCGCACATCGAAGGCGGCGGTCAGCCGTTGGGCTTCTTGACGGATGATGTCTTTGCGCAGCCAGCCGCGTTGCGTGAACGGCGCCTGGCCCACGCGCTGTAACACCAGGTTTTCGGCGATTGTGAAGTATCGCAGCATCCCCATGGCATAGCGGTCGGACGGGATGTGCGCCAGCCCCAGCGCGCCGATTGCCGTCGGTGAGCGGTTGGTCGCGGTGTGACCGCAGATCGTCACTGTGCCGCTGGTGGCGCGGCGCAGTCCGGTGATGACCTCTTCCAGCTCGGTCTGGCCGTTGCCGGCCACTCCGGCAATGCCCAGGATCTCGCCCGTACGCACCTCCAGACTCACGCCCCGCAGCGCCGGCAGCCCCCGATCGTTGACGGCAGACAGGTTCTGCACGGCCAATCGCACTTCTCCAGGCTGCGCCGGCCCCTTGCTGACGCGCAGGAGCACCTCGCGGCCGACCATGCGGCGAGCCAGGCCATGCTCGTCGGCGGCCTGGGCCGGCAGGGTTTCCACGACTTTGCCGTCGCGCAGCACGGTGATCCGGTCGCTAACGCCCAGCACCTCGCCGAGCTTGTGCGAGATGAAGACGATGGCCTTGCCTTCGCCGGCCAGCCGACGCAGGATCGCCAGCAGATCATCCACTTCCTGAGGCGTCAGCACTGCGGTCGGCTCGTCCAGGATCAACACCTCGGCGCCACGATAGAGTGCCTTGAGGATCTCTACGCGTTGCTGCTCGCCTACGGAGAGGGTCCAGACAGGTGCAGCCGGATCAATCGCCAGCCCATACTGGCCGGACAAGGAGCGGAGATATCTGTGGGTCTGTCGCATGTCGTGCGCCAGCGGCTCGCGCGGGGAACGCTGGCCCAGGACGATGTTTTCCGCTACCGTGAACGGCTTGACCAGCATGAAATGTTGGTGCACCATGCCGAGGCCCTGGCCGATTGCCTCGCGCGGGGAGGAGAAGGCCACGCGGCGGCCGCGCAGCCAGATCTCGCCCGCGTCTGGCCGGTAGAGGCCGTACAGCACGTTCATCAGGGTCGTCTTGCCTGCGCCGTTTTCGCCCAGCAGCGCGTGGACCTCGCCCGGCAGCAGGTCGAAGTCCACGCCCGCGTTGGCGATCACGCCGGGGAAACGCTTGACGATCCCGTGCATCGAGACAATAGGTGTGGTCACACGAATCGCTCTTTTTGGGAGTATGTGAGGCGTTGGAACGTTGAACGTTGGAACGTTGGAACGTTCAACGTTGGAACGTTCAACGTTGAACGTTCAACGTTGGAACGTTGGAATGTTCACGCGCTCACTTCGGCACGAATTCGACCTTGACCTTGCCCGCTTTGATGTCGGCCATGGTTTGTTCGACCGTCCTCATCACATCGGCCGGGACTTTGTCCTTGAGCTTGTCGTTGAATTTGAGCTGGAGCGCGTCCTCGGCGATGCCGAAGCGGTAGTAGGGCGCGTCGAACTTGCCGGCTTTGGTGTCGTCGAGCATCTTCTGGAACATCGGCTCCAGGTTCCAGACCAGGCTGACGACCACGTGATCCGGGCCGACGCTACTCATGTCGCCGACGTAGCCGGTGACGTAGCCGCCGCGCTCCTTGGCTGCCTCGATGGCACCCAGGGCTGGCCCCTCGCCGCACTCGATCCAGTAGTCCACGCCCGCGTCGGCCTGGGCCAGCGCGGCCTGCTTCGCCTTCGCCACGTCCACCCAATCGCCGACGGCAGTGGTGATGAGCCTAGCATTGGGGTTGACCGTCTTGGCACCGGCCAGCAGCGCCTCGCCCATCGCGTGGCACACCGGGATGTCGAAGCCGTACAGCGCGCCCAGCATCCCGGTCTTGCTGAGCTTACCGGCCAGCACGCCGATGGGGTACGCGGCTTCATAGAACGGTTGGTCGTAGTCGGCCACGTTCTTCGCAGTGCGGTTGATGCCGCCAGCCCAGGCGAAGTTCGCCTTCGGGCACTCGGTGGCTACCTGGAAGGTCGCGTCCTGGTAGCTGAACGAATGGGCGACGATCATCTCGTAGCCCTGATCGCAATACTGGCGCAGCACGCGCGCGGCATCCGCATCCTTCACGTTTTCGGAGAACGCAATGCGCACGCCCTTCTTGCCGAGGGCTTGCGCGCCCAGATAGCCGGCCTCGTTCCAGGAATGATCCTGCCAGGGGCCGGTCAAGACGATGGCGAAGCCGCCTTTATCAGCGGCCGGGGCCGCCGCCGGCGCCTGCGTACATCCGGCAAGCACCAGGCCGGCGATGACGAGAAGGACGACGAGGAAAGAGAGACGGGAACGCATCAGAGAAACCTCCTTTGTGGTGATGAGAAATCCGCTCCGGTGACGCGTGAAAAAGTGTCCACTGGCATCAATGGAAAAATGGGCCACCCCGAATACCTGAATCCGGACATTCGTGCCGGTGATTCGTGGATGGGGCTCCGATCCTACACCTTCAACCCCATCCCTCGTAACTCGGCTTTGACTCCTTCATACACCTCCATCCACCCCGCGGTCGGCCTGAGGGTCGTCAGGTCATACACCTCGGTGAAGTGTTTGCCGGCCGGCCGGGCCGTGAGCTCGGGCTGATACTTTGCCACGAGCCAGCGCACGAGCGCATCGGCTTCTTTGCGCGAGATGCCCGCTGCGGCGCGGCCCACCTCGGCGGTGAAACGCGCTTCTAGGCCGGAGACGTGCCCGGAGTGCGTCCCTGCGGCCGAGCGCGGGCCGATCAGCGCGCACGTGCCGGATGCCGCGGCAGTGATCGCCAGCGCGGCGCATTCGTAGAGCAGCGTCGCGGTGCCCGGGCCGGCCACCGGCGTGATCACCAGGTCGGTCAGCAGGCGGCTGTTGCGCGCGAGCGCCTGATGCCCCACGCTGATCGCGCGGATGATCTCCGGCGTGGTGTCGTTGTCGTAGAACGGGTGCGCGGGCGAAACCGAATGGGTGTTGGTCATGTAGAGCATCTGGAGCAGGATGCAGCCGCCGACGATGGCGATCGCCATCCCCTCCGCGCCGCCCACCGAACCCCCGTAGATCGGGTTGTAAAACGCGTGGATGATGCTGCCGGTGCGGATCAGATGCGCCAGCTTGGTCAGCGCCATGTAGTCGGTCTTGAATTCCGAGATCAGGGCGATGTGGTGCCAGTCGTTCGGGCTGAAGCCGCCATACGACGTGGCGGAAAGCTCTGCCACGTCGGAGACGGCGTTTTCGACGCAGCCCAGGCCCAATCCTGGCCGGCCCGCGCGGCGACACGCGGCTCGGGTCAGCTCGGCCTCGTGCCAGCCGGCCAGCACCTCCCACGGCGAGCGAGAGCGCAGCTCGCGGCCGTAGACGCGTTCCAGAGTGCAATTGATCATGGCGTCTACCAGCGGTTCCTGGGCATAGGATTGGTGGACGGCCAGGTAAATCTCCTCCGGCACGGGCGTGCCCACTCCGCCGCCCTTCATGGTCATGCAGGCGGGGTCTTCAATGCGGCGCTTGCGTTCGGTGTGGCGGTCGTGGCCCTCGCCGACCGTTACCTCGATGGGCGCGGCGGCCAGGGCGGTCAGGATCTCATCGCGGGCGAAGCGCACACGTCGCGAGGTGGAAATGCAGAACGCGCCCAGGCGTTCGGCCAGCGCCAGCCCGGCCGCGTACACGCGGTCGGCCAGCGCATCGTCTGCCGGCACGATCGTCTCGCCCAGAGGCTTGAAATTCACGTCGAACTCGGCCTGGAGCGCTGCCACGGCCAGCGGGACGGTCATCATGTCCCACTGCGTTTCTTCTTCGATGGGTCCGGTCTCGACGCGGTCGAGCACGTCGAGCAGGCGAGTGGTGTTTTTCATGAGGGTCTCCAACAACGGACTCGCTCGTTCCTCACCTGCCCCTCTCCTCCGGGAGAGAGGCGACCACAAGCCCTCGTCTTTACAGAGAGGGATGGGTGGGGGCGGCGCGTCGGTTTGCCATCAGCCGCCGGCACACCTCTACCGCTTCGACCGCGTCCTCGCCGAAGCCGTCCAGGCCGATGGATTCGGCCCAGGCGCGCGTGACGGGCGCGCCGCCGGCGATCAGCAGGAAACGGCCGCGCAGTCCCAGTCCCTCGGCAAGCTGCACGGTGTCCCGGATGTACGGCATGGATGGCGTGAGCAGCGACGACATGGCGATGATGTCGGCGTTCTCGCGGCGGGCCGCCTCGATGAACGCCTTCGGGTTGATGTTGGTGCCCAGGTCCACCACGCGGAAGCCGTTGACCTGCAGCATCAATGCCACCATGTTTTTGCCGATGTCGTGGATATCGCCCTGCGCGGTGCCGATGACGACCGTGCCCTCGGAGAAGTTTTGTCCGCCGGCGGCCCGGATGGCCGGTTCGAGCACCTGCGCCTGGATCGCCTTGACCACCATGCCGGCGCGCATCAGCTCGGGCAGGAAGATCTCCAGCCGCGAAAAGCGCTCGCCGATATCGGTCAGCACCGGTTCGATCACCCCGCGGAAGAATGCCAGCGGCGACAGGCCGGCGCTCAGGGCCTCCTGGGCCATCTGGACGCCTGCGGCCGGCGCGCCGTCTTCGATGGCTTGCTGGAGGATGTTACGATACGCTTCGAGATCGGTCTCAGCCTGGGTCATGCTTGCCTCGAATGTGCGAATGGGAGCGTCGGAAGGCGTACAGCGCAAATTCTTCACGTGCCGGCAGCTTCCTGCGCTTTGCCTTTCCGCGGTCTCAATTCTTGTTCACCAGCTTCTTGCACAGCTCCACCGCGCCGGCCGCGTCTGCCGAGTAACCGTCGAAGCCGGCTTCGTTCGCCCACGTCTCGGTGACGCAGCCACCGCCGACGATCAGCGCGTATTGGTCTCGGGCGCCCACCTCGCGGAAGAGGTTCAGCGTGTTCAGCGCTTGCGGCCGCGTGGTTGTCATCAGGGTGGACATGGCGACGATGTCGGCACCGTTGGCGCGCGCGGCGTCCAAGAATTTGCTCGGCGCGACGTTGCGGCCCAGGTCCACCACTTTGAAGCCATGGGCGCGCAACATGGTCGCCACGATGTTCTTGCCGATGTCGTGGACATCGCCCTGCACCGTGCCCATCACCACGATGCCCAGCGCGGTCGTCGTGCGCCCCTGCGCCGCGATGGCCGCCTCCAGATGTTTCGAGACGCGCTCGGCGGCTTCACCCGCCATCATCAGCTCGGGTAAAAAGATGTCACCGCATTGAAATTGATTGCCCACCTCGGTGAGCGCCGGGATCATCACCTCAGAAATCACCGCGAGCGGGTCGAGATCGGCCTGTAACGCTTCCAGCGCAGCTGCTTCGGCCGCATCAGCGTCTCCCTCGATAAGGGCCTGGCTCAAGCGTTCGCGAATAGATTCGGGAATAGACATGCTTTGCTCCTGATTCATGGTTCATCCTGAACTCGGACCGGTCTCCAGCCGTGCCCGATTCCTGGATTAGGGGTTGCCGAACTTCAGGCCCAAACCGGCCAATTCATCTTTCACGGCGTGGTACATCGCCAACCACTCTTCCTTCGGCTGCACGGTTTCGACATCGTACACTTCGGGGAATGGCTTGCCGCGATTCGGGTTGGTCAACGTCTCCTGATAGCGCGGCAGGAGCGCCTGCGCCCAGCCCGCTGCATCGGCGCGACTCAGGCTCAGCGACGCGCGCGAGACCTCGGCAATGAAGCGCGCCTCCAGGCCGGTCGTGTGATCGGCGCGGAAGCCGCCCGTGGTGCCGGCCCCCTGCATGTTGAAGCCGCACACGGTGCCCACGATCGCGCCCACGGCACATTCGTAGAGCAGCTCCTTCGTGCCCGGCCCCGAGACCACGTAGATGTCGTTCAGCGCCACGATGGGCGTGTTGCGGGCCAACGCCTGGCCCACAACCGCCTGCACCCAGATGCCGAGCGGGTCGGTATTATTGACATAATGCAAATGGGTGAGCGAGAACATGTGGTAATCGGCGTCGTAAAGCACCACGCCCAGCAGGTGATCGGCGACCGAGACGACCGCGGTGCCGGGCGCAGCACCGCCGACGCCGCCGATCAGGGGCGTCATCAGGTCAACGATCACGCCGCCGTAATTGTACAGGGCCGCAACGCGCGAGAGCTGATCGAAGTCGGTCTTCAGTTCGACCATCTGTGAGACCAGGAAGCCGTCCGAGGGGCGCAGTCCGGCCGCGGGGTCGAGCGCGGCCATTTTGCCGGCACAGGTGAGCGAGACCGCCACATCGTTGATGTGCATGCCGGGCCGGCCGGCCATGCGCACCGCTTCGCGTGCCACGCCGGCATCGCGCCGCGAGCCGAGGATCTCCAGCGGCGAGCCGGGCAGGATCTTGGCACCGAAGTAGGTGGAGACAGAGCCGGCGCCCAGGCAATCCACGAGCGGTTCTTGCGCGCACGACAGCAAGATGAGCGGGTGATAGCGTTCAGTGCAGGGCGTCCCGGTCGGCCCGGAATGCATGACCGCCCGCTGCGGGTCTTCGACCCCTCGATGGCGCATCACGACCGCGTCTTTGCCCGTGCCGAGCACGATCTCCGATCGGGCCTGTGCGACCAGCGCCAGCACCTCGTCGCGGCTAAAGCGGATGCAGCGCTCGGTGGTCTGGCAGTACACACCCACGTCCACGAACAGGTCGAGCGCGGCCTGAAAGACACGATCGGCCAGGCCATCATCCGCCGGGACGAGATTGTTCGGGTCATACTGGATGCCGTACTGCTTGACCAGCGCCTTGATCCGCTTGGCGAGCAGCAGATCAAACTCGTTTTCTTTCATGAAGGGACCTGTCTGCGCGCGCTTCATGATTTCGATTAGCCAGTTGCTTTGCATGAAGGACTCCTTGAGGTAAAACATGGAACCCGACGCATCACGTTTCATGCATCGCGTTTCCCGCTTGCCTGTGTCTGCCTGTAATATGCTAAAAACCTCGCGGCGTGGCGATCGCGACCGAGCAACAGGTTGGCGATGGTGACCGTCTCCCGCATTTTGGTCGGGTCTACGATGGGACAGTTGACGCCTGCCGCCAGTGCCATGTAAAGAAAGCCGACGTTGATCTGTGGCCGCAGGGGCAGGCCGAACGACACGTTGCTGGCGCCGAGGGTCAGGTTGAGCCCCAGATGGGCGCGTATCAGCCGGATCGTCTCCAGCGTGACCGCGGCGGCGGCGTGGTCTGCGCCCACTGAGAGCGTCAGACTGTCCATCAAGATGTCGTTGGCCGGGATGCCGAATGTTTCAGCGCGACGCACGATCTTTTCGGCAACCGCCAGGCGGCCTTCGGCGGTTGCCGGAATGCCATCGTCGTCCATGGCCAGACCGATCACCACGGCCTTGTGTGCGGCTGCCAGAGGCAGCACGCGCGCCAGCGAAGCCTCTTCGCCGCTCACCGAGTTGATGATGGGCCGGCCAGGGCACACTTTGAGCGCCTCGGCCAGCGCGCGGCCGTCGTTGGTGTCAATGGCGATGGGCAGATCTACCGCCGCGGCGACCGTCTGCACCGCGGCGACCAGCGTCGCGGCCTCATCGTGCACCTGACCGGCCTGCACGTTGACGTCAATCGCTGCCGCGCCGGCTGCTGCCTGTCGCAGCGCCTCTTCGCGCACGAGCGCCATGTCGCCCGCGGCCAACGCGTTCGCCAGTTGGACGCGGCGGCCTGCCGACGGGTTGATCCTTTCGCCGATCATGGCGACAGGATGATGAGGAGAAAGCACGATTTGCTTGCCGGAAGGAGCTTGGAGGATAGTTTCCAAGAAGTAGAACCTCCGCAGGACATATACAAAACGAATTATATCACAGTCATCGCGGCCGGACTATGACGCAGCGCAGCCTGCTGCGGAGAAAAGAAAGTCGCCACGTGCCAGGCATCTTACAGAGTGCCTGGCACGTGAGTATGAAAGTCGCCACGTGCCAGGCATCTTACAGAGTGCCTGGCACGTGAGTATGAAAGTCGCCGCGAGCCAAGCATCTTGCAGAGTGCCTGGCACGTGAGGGATGCGGGGTTCGAAGAGGGGGGCGGCTGCCACACGATCCGCCGGATTCACCTGGCGTGATCCGGCGGATTGTGATGCGGACTACGGCGCTACCTGGGCGAATTCGCCGCCTTTCACCTGGAAGATGTAGATTTGCGGCGAGCGCAGGTCGCCGGTGTCGGTGAATTGCACCCGGCCGAGCGGTGTCGTCAGGTCGAGCTTGCGGATGGCATCGGCGATCTGCGCGGCGTTCAGCGCGCCGGCCTTCTTGATCCCCTCGGCCAGCACCTGCATCGCGGCGTAACCGTTCACCGAGTAGGTGTCCGGGTTGCGGTACTCGACGGCCTGGTAGGCCTGCACCCAGGCCTGATCTACCGCGGTCTTTGGGCTCGGCGCGAAGCCGGTCACGTACATCCCTTCGGCCGCGCTGTCGGAATTGTCAATGGTGGCGGCCAGGAAGCAGCCATCGGAGGCCATGAAGGTGAGTTTGTCCAGGCCGGCATCGCGCAGGTCGGCGCGCAGATAGGGGCATTCGACCTCGTAGCCGGCGTAGTAGATGGCATCCACGTCGGCAGCCTTGATTTTGGCGACCTCGTCGGTGAAGCGGTTCTGTTCGACCTGCACCTGGATGGCGAGGGCCGCCTGCGCGCGCAATTGGGTCAGCTCTGTGGCGACGAGCTTGCCGAGGTCAATGCCGTAGGGGTCG
>OGCI01000133.1_pt1 | contig 91853 bp, 78 predicted proteins | sample 1570021 | NCBI WGS metagenome assembly OGCI01 (sample SAMN06264664, study PRJEB24512) | hot springs metagenome | isolation source: Hot spring water | place: South Africa: Tshipise | collected 2015-06-21
CGCGCCGAGAGCGGTGGTGTCCCTGTCCCCGTTCCGCGCTGCGGGGTGGTATTCCACCCACATACAGCTTGCTCGCGCCGAGAGCGGGAGCGTCCATGTCCCCGTTCCGCGCTGCGGGGTGGTATTCCACCCACATACAGCTTGCTCGCGCCGAGAGCGGTGGTGTCCCTGTCCCCGTTCCGCGCTGCGGGTTATACATCAATCTCAGGGAGATGGGCATGGACGTTGATATTCCTATCGTTGTTTCTTTGCCATTGCCAAACTTCGACAAGAAACGTTTGCTCTCACCAACCTGTCTCACCCTTTCAACTGGATTGAACAGTCAATCAAACTGTGTGCTCATACATCTCAATTTGACTTTCTTTCTAACGGGAAGTTCTCAATGTTGCCATCACCTATCAACAATGTAGTAGTAACAAACAGTACTTTCGGGTGATTCCGGCTTTGTCTTGTAAAGATTACAATTTTGACAGGCCATATGATGACGATCTATTCATTATCCATTCCAGGAATACCCTATGGAAATAACCCGTCGTGACTTGATAGAGAGTGGCACGCGGCTGATCGCTGGCCTGGCTGCCACCGGTCTGGCCGCGCTCGGCAATTCACCGACGCCGGTTGCTGCCTGCTCGCCTGGCCAGCCGGCTTCTCTGCGCACTATTGCGCTGCGGCGATTGGCTTTTGGGCCTAGTCCAGAACTGGCGGCAATGTATGATGCGACCCCAGGTTCGACTGTGGAAGAGCAGTTCGATAACTGGGTACGCCAGCAACTGAACCCCGCGAGTATCGACGATACGCCTTGTGATAATCGGATCAATTCGGCGCGATTGAAGATTCAGTACACCCACAATAGCACAACGGTTAATGAAGTTCGTCCCCTCACCTGGCTGAACGCTGCTCGTGAAACCCTCTGGCAGCAGCGAGTGGTGCCCGATCTGCCATGGGCAGAGCGAACGCTGCCCTATAACGAGGTGCGGGTTGCCACCTGGATTCGGGCCGTCTACAGTCGTCGCCAGCTCTTCGAGGTATTGGTCGATTTCTGGCATAACCACTTCAACGTTCGCGCCGAATCAGATAGCCGCATCGCGGCAACCTGGCCGGATTATGACCGCATCATTCGCGCTCACGCCCTCGGTAACTTCAACGCGATGCTGCTCGATGTCACCAAGAGCGTGGCAATGATGTATTACCTCAACAACGTCAGCAACCGCGCCGGTGGCGGCGAGGGTGGCAATGAGAATTTCGCCCGCGAGTTGTTTGAGTTACATACTCTGGGGAGTGATAATTATCTGAAATTTTATGACCGACGCGAAAATATCCCGGTGGTAGAGTACGGTTCTGAACGCTTCGCCGCCGCTTATATCGACTACGATGTGTACGAAGCGTCGCGGTGCCTCACCGGATGGACGATCGCCAACGGACGCGACGGCAGACCGAATACCGGCGCATTCTATTTGATGGAGTCGTGGCACGATAACTTTCCGAAGACGGTATTGGCGCCTGCACCAGCGCCTGGTTTTCCACCTGCGCCCAATTTCCCCTACAACAACGGCGCGCAACGCGATGGCGAAATGGCCCTACGCTTGACAGCCCGCCATCCGGGCACGGCCCGCCACATCTGCGCCAAACTGTGCCGGCGGCTGGTTGCCGATGATCCGCCGGTGTCACTGGTCGATACAGCCTATAACGTCTGGATGCAACATCGCGACTCGCCGGATCAGATCCGGCGAGTCGTTGAGGCGATTCTCCTTTCGCCAGAGGCAAAAGCTATCTTTGGGCGCAAGCTGCGCCGACCGCTCGAGGCAATCTGGGCATTTCTGCGCGCTACCAATGCTACATTGCCCAACGATGATGCTTCCGTTAGTGAGCGATATTGGGGTAATTTGCTCTGGAGCGCCGACCAAACCGGTCATCGTTTGTTCGGTTGGGATACCCCAACCGGCCATCCTGATCGAGCCGACTATTGGGCCAATACCAATGCGCTGATCAATACGTGGAATATGTTCTACACCGTTCAGCAAAGCTGGGGCGGCAATGTGGCAATCGATATTGTCGGCCAAACGCCAGGCGGTTTATCGTGTACCGGGATCGTTGATTTCTGGCTGCAACGCATGCTTACGTATATCCCCTACGGTGATCTGCGAACGCTCCTCATCAACTTTCTGGCCCAGGGCCAGGATCCCAATCAACCGCCGCGACCGCTGAGTGGCGCGCCAGATTGGAACAATCCTGCCGCAGTCAACGAACGGATTGTGACGATGGTGCAGTTGCTGGCATGTAGTCCGGAGTTCTGGTTGCGGTAGAAAGCTACCTCCGGTTGATGAACAACGAGCATGAGCGGCTTTTTCGCAAACACCGATATGACGTGATAACGGCATCTACCACGACTTCACCCCACCCAAGAGGAGCAACCTTGCTATGCAGTGGACTCGACGCGAATTTCTAATGGGTTGCAGCGCCGCTATTGCCGCTATGGCTGCGGCCCGGATCGGTCAATTAGCCTTTGCTGAACCTGCCCGGCCTCAGGCTACCAATGAGATCTTTGTCCAGATCTTCTTGCGCGGCGGTTGCGATGGATTGAGCTTGCTCAGCCCATTTGACGATAGCTTCTACCGCACATCCCGCGGGAGCCTGGCACTGCCGACCAGCGGCCCGAATAGTCCGTTGCTGATCGATCCGCGCAATCCGTCGTATAGCAATAGCAGCAGCTTTGGCCTGAATAGCCGGATGCCACACCTCCGCGAATTGTACAACGGTGGTCATCTGGCATTCATCCATGCATGCGGTTTGAATGATGATACCCGCAGCCACTTTGATGCAATGGATTACATCGAGCGGGGCACACCGGGGAATAAGACGACCAGCACCGGCTGGATTACCCGCCACTTGCAGGCGCAGGGTAGCACAACCAGCCTCCTGCCGGTAGTGGCGGCAAACCACGCCACGCCGGCCAGCCTGCTGGAACATCCGGCGGCGGTGGCGATGTCGTCGCCACAACGGTTCCGTGTCTACACGGGCTATCGCTACAACCGCCAACAGGAGAATTACCCCTTCCTCAGCACACTACGCGAGATGTATAATCGCAGCGCGATTAACCCGCTGGCAACGGCGGGTCGCCGGGTAACGCAGATTATCGATCTGATGAGAGGATTGGAGAGCTATACACCGGCCAGTGGTATCACTTACCCTTCCGGTTCGTTTGGCGACTCGCTGAAAACGGTGGCACAATTGATCAAGGCCGAGATCGGCTTGCAGGTCGCCACAATTGACTTCGGCGGCTGGGACACTCACGAGTCGCAGGCGAATAGCGATGGCACCGGCTATCTGCCTGACCGGCTCGGTATCCTCTCACAAGGGTTGCATGCATTCTACAGCGACCTGGCCTCATTCCATAACCGGCTAACGATTGTCGTCTTGAGCGAGTTTGGCCGCCGACTGGGGCGTAATCAATCCAATGGCACCGACCACGGTCACGGCAATGTAATGATGGTGCTGGGTGGTAATGTCAACGGGGGTAAGGTGTACGGAACCTGGCCGGGGTTGCATCCCGATCAGCTCGATCAGCGACAGGATCTGGCAATTACGACTGATTTTCGACAGGTGTTGAGCGAGATTCTGATTCGGCGCCTGGCGAATCCACAGCTCGGTGTTGTCTTTCCTGGCCTGTCAGCTTACACGCCGCTGGGCATCGCGCGTGGTGCCGACCTGCCGCCAAATCTCTCAGCCACGACACCGGCCAGCACCGGTCATCAGATATTCGTGCCGCTCATCCAGCAATGCCGGTAATCTCACCTCGGGGGATGATTGATGTGGATCGGCTAAGGCGATTTGTAGTATGCGCGTTGGTGGCACTAAGCTTGAGCGCATGCGCAACAACGTCAGCGCCGATGGTTGATCTCACTATTAACGCTGCCGGTTGTTCACCGGCGAGCGTCACACTTACGCCAAACCGTGAACCGGCGTTGACGGTGCGCAATGCCGCGCCTGAGGCAATGGTCGTAAGTGTGCCGACAATGGATCGCTGGATCGAGCTTGAAGCTGGCGCAACCGGGGTGTTTGAATTGCCCCGGTACATTATGGGAACGTTCGATCTGTTTTGTCTCAGCACCGCCGATCACCGCGCGCTCGGCGGCGACAATCCTTTTCTTTGTGTGCTGGAACCGGCAGAACTGGCGCCAGTTGCTCGCTCAGCAGGGATTCTGGTGATCGAACCACACGAGCGCATTCGTGAAGTGCTCGAGCAGAATCGCTAGCGATCAGACCAGCCGAATGTAGTCGGGCAGGGAGAGCGAGGCAATTTACCGTTTGCAAACAACCCCGCTCTCACCTCAATACACCCGTTACCCTGCCGCCGGCACCTGTTGGCTGAGGCAGTGCCAGGCGCCTAACCCCCAGACAACTTCTGTAGCGTCAATACCGATCATGCGCCGGGTGGGGAAACAACGCTGCAACACTTCACAGACTCGCTGATCGTTGGGATGGTTGAACACCGGCACGATGACAGCATGGTTGGCGATATAGAAATTAGCATACGAAGCAGGGAGACGCTGCCCTTGAAAAACGATCGGTGGCGGCATCGGGATCGTCAACACCGTAAGCGGTCTCCCGGCAGCATCGCGCATCAACTGCAACCGACGTAGATTGTCTTGCAGTGGATGGTAATTTTCGTCGCCCGGATCCTCCTCCACGGCTGCTACCACCGTGCCCGGCGCAACGAAGCGGGCAATATCATCGATATGTCCATCGGTATCATCGCCAACGATACCTTCACCCAGCCAGAGAATGGTATGAACTCCCAGCATATCGCGCAGGCGCTGTTCGATAGCCGCGCGGTCGAGGTGCGGGTTGCGGTTAGGATTGAGCAAGCACTGCTCGGAGGTGAGCAGGAGACCATTGCCGTCAACATCGATTGAACCGCCTTCGAGCACCATCTCGCCGACAAAACGGGGCACGTTGAGATATTCAGCCATCCGAGCAGGGATCTGGTTGTCGAGATCGAACGGCGGATATTTGCCGCCCCAGGCATTGAATTCCCAATCGGTTGCCGCTATCTCGCGCCCGTGTGGCCCGTCACGGACGACAAAGATGGCGCCGTGATCGCGGCACCAGGCGTCATTGGTAGGAAACTCGTGGAAACGGATGTCGCCAGTTGCGCCCGCTTCGTCCAGAAACGCGCGCGCCTGCGCCGCCATTGCAGCATCGTTCACATTGATATGCACAGTCTCGCCGCGCGCCAGCTCAGCGACAAAGCGCGCATAGACCGGCCAGATCCGGTCGATGATGCCCGGCCAGCTTGCCTCTTTGTGCGGCCACGACAGCCACGTTGCCTGATGCGGTTCCCACTCGGCTGGCATACGGTAGCCCAATTCTGCAGGGGTTGGCATGAAGCTTACTCCTCATCGATATAGCGTCGCGTAATGTCACTGTAAGCGTCGATGCGGCGATCGCGCAGAAAAGGCCAGTGTGTGCGCTGAACATCGATGCGGCCTAGATCGACCGGAGCAACCAGCACTGCCGGCTCGTCAACCGGAGCGCGAACGATGACTGTACCTGATGGATCAGAGATAAAACTCTGGCCCCAAAACTCGATCCCGCCGGCAGGGTCGCCTTCGTGACCGGTGCGGTTGATGCTGACCACATAACAACCGTTCGCAATGCCGTGTGAACGCTGGATGATCTCCCAGCTCTGGTGTTGGGCGACACCATATTCAGCTTTCTCGGCAGGATGCCAGCCAATGGCTGTTGGGTAGCACAGGATGTCAGCGCCGCGCAACGCGGTCAGGCGCGCCGCTTCGGGATACCACTGATCCCAGCAAATCAGCACTCCGATCCGCGCATAGCGAGTTTTGAACACCTTGAAGCCGAGATCGCCGGGAGTGAAGTAAAACTTCTCGTAGAAGAGCGGATCGTCGGGAATGTGCATCTTGCGATACTTACCCAGATAGCGACCATCGGCATCGATCACTGCCGCTGTGTTGTGGTACAGACCCTCAGCCCGCTTCTCAAACAGGCTGGCAACGATCACGATCTCGAGTTCGGCAGCCAGCTTACTTAGACGCTCGGTGCTAGGGCCAGGTACTGGCTCGGCCAGGGCAAAGAAGTCGTGATTTTCACTCTGACAGAAATAGAGCGAGCGAAACAGTTCGGGCAAGCACACAATGCGCGCCCCCTGCTCAGCGGCGGCGCGAATGCCGGCTTCAGCCGTCGCCATATTGGTTTCCGGGTCAGCGGTGCAGCGCATCTGCACCAGCCCGAGATTGACAATGCGTTGTGCCATTGTGACACTCCATTACAGCAGCTTACCACTCGCCGCCAACGATGAGGCGAAACCGACCTTGCCGGATCATTGCCTCGGCGGCATCTCCGGCAAGATACACCCACGCCTCGCGTGGGCCAGACTCGGTATAAACGGTCATAACCACCCGCTCGTAGAGATTACCCGCCCGCCCGGGCACATAATCCTCCAGTTCATCGAGCAGGGCCAATACGCGCTGATAGCGATCAGGAAGTATCTCGATCAGCTCACCGATAACAGTCGATCCTGGCGGAACCAGATCAACTGCCTGCGCCAGAAATGGATAGGGGCCGGCAGTGTAGAGCGCGGCGTTGGGTAACCAGGCTCGCATCTCGCTAGCCGTCTGTCCGGCTAGTAAGCGGGTATAGTTGGATTGTCCCCGCTTTAACGTTCCGTAAACAAAAAATGGACGCATCAACTATTTTTCGCGGTATACTCATAAGGTGCCGCAACGCGGCGCGCTGATACTATACCACGGCTGCGGGGAAAGCCCTGCGCCGCGCAACAAAGGAGCGTCTCCATGCCAATTGAAATCGCCCTCATGATCGAAGGTCAGAATGGCCTCACCTGGCCACGCTGGCAACGACTGGCTCAGGCCGCGGAGGATCTTGGATTCGTCGGGTTGTACCGCTCTGATCACTTCACCAACGCCAATCCGCCAGAAAAAGATTCGCTCGAACTGTGGGTTTCACTGACCTGGCTTGCCGCTCACACCAAACGGATTGAATTCGGCCCACTGGTTTCCCCGGTTTCCTTCCGCCATCCAGCGCTCACTGCGCGCATGGCAGCGGCAGTCGATGATCTGTCCGGCGGACGGCTCCACCTTGGGCTTGGCGCAGGCTGGCAGGAGCGCGAACACACTATGTTTGGCTTCGATCTGTTGCCGGTCGGGCCACGGTTTCAGCGCTTTACCGAAGGCCTGGAAGTGATCACGCGCCTGCTGCGTAGCGATACGCCGGTCACGTGGATCGGTGAATATTACCAGTTGCGCGAGGCTATCCTGCTGCCGCGCCCGCAACGACCGGGTGGGCCGCCGATCGTGATTGGTGGCAATGGCGAAAAACGCACCCTGGCATTAACTGCTCGCTACGCCGATGAGTGGAACGCTGTCTTTGTTTCGCCCAACCGGTTTGCCGAATTGAACAGTCGGCTCGATGCATTGTTAACCGAGGCTGGGCGGACGCGAACGGCAGTGCGTCGCTCGCTGATGACCGGATCGGTCTTTGGGCGCGACGAGCGCGAAGTAGAACGATTGCTGGCTGGCCGCAACCGGACGCAACTTCAGGAACGTGGTGTGCTGGTCGGTACGGCTAGCGAGATCGTCACGCAGATCCAGGCTTTTGCTGAGGTTGGCGTCGAACGGATCATGGCGCAATGGCTCGATCTTGACGATCTTGACCGGCTGGAAGCATTCGCGACGCAGGTATTGGCTCAATTCCGCTGATATAACGATGCCCTGTTACCTGGCAGGAAAGCAGATCGTAGGGCGCTTCCATAATTGCATAAATATTGCGCACTCTCATGCAAACACGCTGGCAAACAACACTCTGGATCACGTTCGCCGCACAATTTCTTTCGGCGATCGGATTTTCAATAATTTTTCCTTTTCTCCCACTTTACGTTGCCGAACTCGGTGTTGCCACCGTTGGCGATGTCGCGTTATGGGCAGGACTGGTCTTTTCACTTCAGGCCCTGACAATGGCCATCGCCGCGCCGATCTGGGGATCGCTGGCCGACCGACTCGGCTATAAACTGATGGTCGAGCGGGCAATGTACGGTGGCGCCATCATTCTCTTGCTGATGGGGTTTGCCCGTTCGGCAGAGGAATTGACCTTACTGCGCGCCATTCAAGGCATGATTACCGGCACTATTTCAGCCGCCAACGCGCTGGTGGCAACGGTAACCCCACGCGAGCGGATGGGGTTCGCGATGGGAACGTTACAGATGGGCCTGTGGAGCGGCACCGCTGCCGGCCCCTTGATCGGCGGTATTATGGCCGAGACGTTGGGGTTTCGGGCGACGTTTATCACTACAGCAGCGCTGCTCCTTGCCTCTGGCGTTCTGGTAACGGTCGGAGTGCGTGGCGGCGGAAAAGCGCCAACGGCACAGCCACGCCAGCGCATCGGGATGCTGCAAAGCTGGTTAGTGATTGCGCGCACACCCGGCATCGCTGCCGCCTACGGTATGCGCTTTCTGAGCAGTCTCAGTCAGACGATTTTGCTACCGTTTGCGCCGTTGTTTATTGCCAGTCTGCTCAGCGGCGATGATCCGGTCAGCGCGTACACCGGCCTGATCGTTGGCGTTTCATCGGCAGCCGGCACTGCGACGGCGATCTGGTTAGGCAAGCTTGGCGATCGTATCGGGCACCGACAGGTCTTAATAGGGAGCGCGCTGCTGGCCGGTCTGGCCTTTGCGCCACAGGGAGCGGTCAGTAATGTCTGGCAACTACTCGTACTACAGGCACTGAGTGGAGCGGCCATTGGCGGGATTACACCATCGTTAAGCGCATTGCTGGGGCGCTACACTGCTGCCGGCAGCGAAGGCGCAGTGTACGGTCTCGATAGCTCAATCGTCTCGGCAGCGCGCGCGGTTGCGCCGCTGATTGGCGCTCTGGTTGTGGGGCCGTTTGGGCTGGGCAGCGCCTTTCTGGTGAGCAGCGTGGCATGCCTGGCGATTGCTATCAGCGCAGCCCGACTGCCCGCAGTGGAACGCCAGCCTGTGACTGCGCAAACCCAAACATAGCCCGACGCTGGCGCAGGCTGCGTTTCCACAAACAGACCGACGTGGAGAGAAATGGTTACAATTAAGCTGTACGCAACCGTTTCGAGAACCACCATCACAGGAGAGAGCACTTTGATCCGCCGGTTCTATCTGCTTGGCCTTGCCCTGTTCGGCGCAGCCTGTCTGGCCGGCATCCTGGCCTGGCAACGCGCGCGCCATTACGAACGACTCTTTCACCTCGTCCGACTCGATCCGCTTGGGTTGACAGCGATTGACGCCACGCCAACCACATCGGCGCGTTTCGTCTTTTTCGGCGACTCGCGAGCGGCGGCGTGGCCGGCCCCAGCGGGGTTCACCATTGTCAATCGTGGCGTGCCCGGTCATACCACTGCGCAGGCGCGGTTACGTTATGTCATGCACGTTAGCCCGCTCAAGCCGGAACTGGTCATCGTGCAGGTTGGGGTAAACGATCTCACTGCGCTGGCAGTGTTTGAGCGCGATACTGAAACCATCATTCAAACCACCATTGCCAACCTGCGCGCCATTGTTGACCTGGCCCGTTCGGAAGGGAGTCGAGTCATCGTGACCACGATCTTCCCGCTTGGCCCCAATGCCTTCGAGCGGCTCGATCCGGCAACAAGCCTGATTCAGTCTGCAATCATGCGCGTGAACGAGGCGATTGCCGCGCTCGCTGCGCCTGACGTGATCGTTTTCGATAGCGCAGCGTTGCTGGCTGGCGTGGATGGATACGTTGCCGAACCGTATCAGACTGATCTGTTGCACATTAATGCGGAAGGGTATCGCGTGTTGAATGAGGCGCTGGGGAGGTTACTGGCAGAGTATACCGGAAACAGGTCGTCGCCGAAACCATAGGGGAAAGAGACCCTAAAACATCAACCGGCGCAACCATCGCGGCGCAGTTCGAGCGGCACGGCGCTAAGTGAAGCAAACATTGGCACTTCACGGCCTAACGTCACACCCGATATGCTTACCGGGCAGACATAGGCATATATTTCCACACCTATCGAACGGGCAGTGCGCAAGGCGCGACTGAACGCGACATCGACTTCTTCGTCAGGAGCAAAGGCGCATCCCTGTGAACGCTGGATGATGAACACTACTGCCGCGCGTTGACCATTACGGGCGGCGTTGATCAGCAGCTCGAGATGGTGACTGCCGCGCTCAGTCGGAGCATCAGGAAACACGGCGACATGATCGATGATGCGTGTCACCGATTTAACTTCAATCAGGCAAGTATCGAGTCCTTCGCTGAGGCGAAAGTCAATGCGATGCGGGCCGAGCCGAACTTCACGCTGAACCCGAGAATAGCGCGAGAATTGCGGCAAAGCACCCAGCGATAGAGCAGCGGCAACAAGCCGATTAGGCAGTTGGGTATCGAGCGACACCAGGTCGTGCCCCTGATACACGGCCACCACCTGAAATGCCGTCTTGCGCCCAACCTCCTCGCGGGGAGCCAGCAATAAGCGCGCGCCGGGCACCAGCAGATCGGTCAAACGACCACGATCAGAGAGATGGGCGCGCACCATGCGACCGCCCATCTGCGCTTCAACCAGAAACTGACCGGAACGAGCAAAAAACGTTGCTTCTACCAGCGGCGCACCGGTAGAGAGCGGCACTCGCACAGTCGGTTGGATATAGGTACCCGATCCATGTCCCATGTCTGTAAGTATACCACAGAGAAATGTGGTCACATTAAGCTGAGCTACAGTATTGACTGTATCGGTTACAGAGAACATTGTCAACCAGGTTCCCAGCAGCTTCCGTCAGCGGTGTATCGTTTTATTGCGTGACGGTCAGTCATTGCCGGTCAACGCTCCGCTGGCAGCACAGCGACCTGCACTGTCTGATACTGCTCGATGGTACAATGAACACCTGAGCATGGCTATGAGGTAGCTCAATGCTAACCCACGATGACATTGCCCGCGTATTAGCACTTTACGAAGTCGGTGAGTTACGTTCAAGTCGCCCGGCCAGCCATGGCGCAATCAATGAAACCGCCTTCGTTGAAACGACCGTAGGCCGCTTTGTCATGCGGCGCAACCGACGACATATCGGCTTACAGTCGATCCGCCTGCGCCACCGTTTACTCGAGTGGCTGCGTCAGCGTGGCTTTCCGGCGCCACGGGTATTGCCGGCGCGCAACGGCGAGACGGTTGTTATCATCAATGACCGGGTATATGAGTTGAGTGTCTTCATCATTGGCGATGAATTTAACCCGACTCGCCCGCGTCAGCTTAGCGATGTTGGTCGAGTGCTGGCCAGCTATCACCGCGCTGTAAGCGATTTTCCTGATCCACCGCCGCCGCCGCCATCACGCTACCTGCCGTCCGGCTTGAGCAGCCTGACCGAACGGCTCATCACCCGCGACCTGCTCGGCGATCTGACGGTCATCCTGCACTGGTATGAACGGCGCATTGCCGAACTGCGCCGACAATTAAGTGACGAGGCTTACGCCGCGCTACCACACTTGCTGATTCACGGAGACATGCACCGCGACAATCTGATTTTCCGCGGTGATGCAGTAGCGGCGCTCATCGACTACGATCAGATTTGCATCGATGCCCGGCTGGTCGATGTGGTTGACGCGCTGGTGGATATGGCGATTGGTCCGCCGCCACCCAACTGGTCAATGTGGGGAGTCTATCGCGCGCCGTTGGATCTTGAGCGAGTTCGACTCTTGCTGAGGGCGTATAATGCGATTATGCCGCTATCGCGCAATGAAGCTCAGGCATTGCCGGCGATGCTTGAGACAGTGTGGTTGCAGGGCAACCTGCGCCGCGCCTTAAGCACGCCAGACGCCGAACCGGATTATCACCTGGAACTGTTAGGGCAAGGCCAGTGGTTGTCAAAATGGATGGACGAGAATCGCGCGCATATTCTGGCCGCAGCAATGGTATACTGATACTCGTTCTAAGGTTTGCAAACAGCGCGAGTGAACCATGACATTTGTGACAGCCCTGGTAAGACCTGAGGCATCGTTTGCGCAGCGCGCGCAATTCAGGCAGGTCGATTGGGAATTGCGCAATGGATGTTCGTCGTTGTTCTCCAGTCCTGTTCGACACCATACTTCGCAGATGACAAAAACACGAGCACGAACAAACCAATCATTGCCCCCAACCCCTTCAGCGCGGTAAGTATCATGGCTCATCCGGTTCGACTCGATAGCATGATACGAGGCATCCGGCGCTGGATGCGGCTGCTGGCCCACCTTTGGACAATCGTACTGGCTGGTGTCGTTGTAATCTTGCTCGCTGGGCTGGCAATCCGCTGGCTGGCGCCACTATCACCGTGGACTGAGACGCCAACCGTGCAAGTGCGCGATCCGTTGCCTCAGAGCCGGGCCGTGCCACCGCGCAGCGCGATAACGCTCGCATTCAGCCTCCCGATGAATCCGTTCACCGTGGCGCGCGCCCTGCGAATCGATCCACCAGTGTCTGGAACGTTTGAATGGTCGGACGACATGCGTGTGTTGCGCATCATTCCAGCGCAACCGCTACAACCAGATACAACGTATCGCATTCGTCTGCTGGCAAGTGCGCAAAGCCGATGGTGGCGATCGCTCGCCCAACCACTCGATGTTGTGTTTGTCACGGCTGCCCAACCCACAGTGACCGCTGCACTGGCGCCACGTCAGCGCAATGCGCCGCTCGCGCTCATCTTCAGTCAGCCCATGGTGGATGAAACTGCCGTCGGTCAGCCGGTTACACTTACCTTCTTGCGCATTACACCGCCATTGCCGGTGAGCGGGCAATGGCTTGATCCGCAAACATTGTTGATCGAGCCGACCGGTGCGTTTGCCGCCGCAACCACGTATACCCTTACTCTCGACCCCAGTCTGCGTGATGCCCGCGGTATCGAGCTGGGTCAACCCTTTCAATGGCAATTTACAACTCCCTGGCCAACCCTGCTCGAACGGAAGCCACTGCCCGACGAACGCTGGGTCAACCCACAGCAACCGCTCACATTAACATTTGATGCGCCGATCGATCAACGTCTGCTTAGCGCTGCTCTGGTTATCACGCCAACTATCAGCAGCGATCTGAGTAGCTCAACTCATGATGGTCGCTATACCGTTACTTTAACCCCACACAACGGTTGGACAAGTGGACAAACCTATTACGTTCGGCTCCAACCACCAGATGCAATCGCGCCACTGGCTGAATGGCGCTTCGCCGTCGAGCCAGAACCAACCCTGATCGCCTCATTTCCAGGGCAGAATCAAACGCTGGCACCGGGGCAAGAGATACGCCTGATCTTCAGCACGCCAATGGATGAAGCCGGGTTGCGAGCCGGCTTGCGCTTTGACCCACCGGTAGCAGATGTTACCATTGAGGTAGAAGAGAATCGGGTTAGTCTCCGACCGGTAGTGCAGGCAGCAACAACGTACACGTTAACGATAGCTATCGGTACCCGTGATCAGAGCGGTGTTCCGCTTGCCGAGGAGGTAACGCTTACGTTTCGCACGGCAAGCGCGCCGCCCCAGTTGCGTATCGCCGGTGAAACGCTGCTCAGTTTTCCGGTCGAATCACAGCCGGCGATTACCATTGAGCGCATGAATGTAGCGTTCATCGATGCGCAACTTTACCAGCTCGATCTGACAACACTGGCGCGCGCACTCTTAATTCAACCCGGAGAGTGGATCAATTTCGTTCCGGAACGTTACGGTCAACCATTGATACGGTCCTGGCGTGAGCTGATCAACGATCCACCAGATACGACAGTTCGGAGTCTCCTGCCTTTGATGGCGAATAGTGCTGGCGATCCGCTGACACCGGGAGCGTATTACCTGCGCTTGACTACCAGCAATGGCCTGCGCGCCGATCGACTCTTGCTAATCTCATCGCTTCACCTGACCATGCTACCCAATGGTAGTGAACTGTTGATCTGGGTGACGAAGCGAGGCGATGGCGCGCCGGTCAGCAATATTCCACTGTCATTGTACGGCGCTGAGACGCTACTGGCGCGCGGCAGCAGCAACGATCAGGGTCTCTGGCGAATCCCCTGGCAGTTGATAACCGGGGTGGAAACTAACAATAGCGCGAATCGCGCCATCATTGCGCTGGCTGAAGGTGACGGAATCGCCCTTGCTCGCGTTGAACCGGCTACCCTCTTTCCCACCGCAATTCAAGCTCTTCTTGCAGTTGACCGCCTGAGCTATCGTCCGGGAGGCGTCGTCCGCATCAATGGCCTGGTGCGCGAACGACAACCAGATGGCCGGCTCGATATACCGGCTGTCAGATCGTGCCAGCTTCAACTCGATGGCGCCTCTCAGATCGGTGAACCAACCGCTGTGGCCTGCGCCATTACCGATAAGGGATGGCTCAACGGTAGTCTAAGGCTCGACGCTCGCCTGCCACCTGGACAATATACCGCGCGTGTAACCATTGGCGATGCGACATATCAGCTTCCGCTCCGCGTCAGCACGCCATCAGCCGGAACCAATGTCCGGGTCAACCCGACTCGCCCGGCTGGTCTCACAGTTAATGTCACCCGCGCCGAGTTGCCTGTCAGTGGCGCAACAGTAAGCTGGAACCTCCTGCTCGAAACCCTCTCAGTAAGCGAACTCGATGGCGTGAGTGGTGAGACGATTGGCCCCGCCAGCGAAACGCAAGCCAGCGCCGTCACCGATCTCAGTGGACGGGTAACGATAAACCTGCCGGCTGAGGAGAATCTGTTGCGTCCGCTGCGCTATCGCGCGCGGATCACAGTGCAAACGCCTGACGGAGAGCAGATTCTGCGCAACGATGAGGGTATCATCATCCCGCGTAACATACGCCTCGAAGTCGATGCGCCTATCGTCATCGACCGCAACGAACGAGCAGCCATTACAGTGTCAGTGCATGATCCTGATGGTCAGCCGCTTGGCAACACGCTGGTTGAGATTGAGCTACGGCGAAGCGCCACTGAGCCGCCGCTGATCGTCCGTCGCGCGCGCACTGCGGCCAATGGTCGCATGACGACAGCCCTGGTGCCATTGGCCTCAGGACGATATGAACTCATTGCGCGAGTCGGGTCAGTATTGACGAAGCGCGTATTGTGGGTCGCTGGATCGCCGATCGCTACTTCTGAACCATCCATCGTGGCCGACCGTTCTGTCTACTCCATCGGCGATACAGCGCGTTTATTGATCACCGGACCAGCCGGCGGTGGCAGCCTGTTGTTAATTATCGGTCAGGGGACTGATGCCCGTACTGTCATCACGACGGCGCAGCCGGGTAAGCTGATTGATCTGTCGATTAGCGCCGAATTCGCGCCACTCACTCCTATCACTGCCTTGATTGATGATGGCTCACGAGTCTGGTGGGCAACCACAATGCTTTTGATTGACCCGCTGCCATCACCGACTATCAATCTGTCTTTGCGCGAAGCGCTTCCCAATGCGACAGTAACGTTTACCGTTACCGCTGCCACTGATACGCTCCTCGTTACCCTCAATCCGACCAACACACCACCAAATAATCTCGAACCCTGGAATCGGTTGCTCTCGCCGGCACACCTGACTACCGCGCAACGTAGCGGGCTGACCGGCATCATCTTGCCGGCAACTATTCAATCTGTCAATGATCAGCACGAAGTCAGTGTGCGATTGCCTTCGCAACCTGGCCGTTGGCGGATTGAAGTCATTGCCGTCTATGCATCTGGTTTTGCGACCATCGCCAGTGTTCTGATCGACACGAACCAGCCGGTGGAAGCGGTCGCAGTGCCACTGCCGGCCCTGCGTCAAACCGATACCGTCACGACAACCCTGCTCCTGCGCAACGTTGATCGGCAACCCCGCTCGATTCGCGCCCGACTCTGGCTCAGCGGTGGTGTGTTGCTTGATCCAAGCGAGCAATCAGTAACAATCCCGCCAGGATCGACTCTACCCGTCTTCTGGCAGTTGCAACCCCAACCGGGTGTGTCAATCATTGGTCTGCGCTATGAAGTGATTGACAGCGTTCCACTACCGCCAATTGAATATGCTGTGCCGGTAATCAATGAGGGGGCGGTGTCAACTGCCGGCCAAACGCGCGTTATCGCAGACGCAACCGATCTTACTCTTCCTGATAGCGAACACGAGGTCGTCATTGCCGCCGGCGCGCGCGCAGCGCTGACCGATCAGGCCCAACGATTGGCACAGACTATCACCCCAACCGCAGAAACGCTGGCAGCGGCCATTATGATCGGACGCCAACTCGAACGGACAGCCACAACCACCAGCGAAACAGAATATTGGCAAACGACTATTGCCGGCATTCTCCAGCAACTGCGCGCTTTGCGCAACGGCGATGGCGGTTGGGGATGGTGGCCGACCAGTCGATCCGATCCGTTTGTGACTGCGTTCGTGCTCGAAGCTGTCGGCCAGCTCGATCGCACATTGCCCGGCCTGCGTGAGCTGAGCGAGCCAGCGCTGCGCTATCTGCGGCGAGAACGATCAAATCAGCCGCCTGATGCCCAGGCCTATATTGATTATGTCATGTTTTTGCATAGCATTACCGTCAATCAGACACCCACTCTTACCGATGTTGGTCCGGCTGGTCTGGCATTCACTGCGCTGCGACTCGCTAACGAACGCAGCGCCATGCTCAACTCTCTGTGGGCTACTGCCGGCAATAACCTGGCATGGGCCGGCGCCACAGGATTGCCTCCCAGCACGCTTGCGGTCAGCGCCAGTGTTGTACAGGCATTAAGTGCGGATCGCCCTGCCGACCCGCGTCTGGACACCTGGCGAACAGCTCTCTTGCGCCGCTGGCAGGTGGATGGCTGGCCTACACCTTACGAGGCGGCGCGGGTAGCGCTGGCGCTTGGCGCAGAACTGCTGTCTGACGGAGCAACGGTTACCGTCAGTCATGACCTGACGGGTCAATCAACGATTAGCGGCACGGAACGCTTGCGGATTGGGGGTGGTTCCCTCCGGATCGAGCCTGAGAATGGGATAGCGCTGGTGGCAATACGCAGTCCGACGGTCAGCGCCGGTCGCACAGGCGATGTGCGCGCGCGTCTGCGCTACGTCACCGCTGCCGATCCGCTTGTAATGAATCAGGTAGTACAGATTGACGTGTTGTTGGTCATTAGCCAGCCGCTCTTTCGGCTGGATGTGACCATTCCGTTACCGACCGGAATAACGCCGGTAAAGATAGAAGCCGATCATGATTTCGCGTTCCAACGCATCGATCGCGATCGTCGCCAGGCGCAGATCGGCGGCGCAAGACTGGCTGCCGGAGTATACCGGTTTACTGTCACCGCTCAGGCCACGACCGCCGGCGTATTTCAGGCGCCGCCAGTCTTGATCAACGCCCCAGGAAGCGATCTGGCGTCCACGATCATCGTATGGCAAAATGAGATCACAATTACGCCGATCACAAATAGACCGTAGATGGGTAGCACGCTCTTCACAACTGAACGGCTCTGGTTGCGGGTGATGGAGCCATGCGACAACGAAGCGGTGCGTGGCTACTTTCGGCGCGCATGGACGTTTGGCGAAGACTGGCTACCAATTCCGCCAGCCGATTTTTTTACCTTGCAGGGGCAGCGTCGTCGATTGGCGGCAGAGGCCGAAGCGCGCCGCGAGCGGCACAGCTTGCGGCTCTTTCTGGTGCGACGCGATGATCCATTTGAACGGATCTGCGGTGACATCTGGTTTGATTGTATCGATCAGGTCATCTGCCGGGTAGCGTTGATTGAGTTTCGCATGGAAGAGCGTTCTTGTGGCAAGGGGTACATGGGTGAGGCTTTGCCGGTGGCAATGGCACTTGCCGGCGCTGAATTAGGGATTGACCGCTTCGAAGCACTGATAGCGCCGCAACATACCGCTGCATGTCGGTTGGTAGCACGATGTGGATTCACCCCACTCTCCACAATTGTGTGTTGGCGGCAACTTGGACAGGGATGGGTAGAGCATCAGGTATACGCCACGGTAGCGACGCAGACCACTTCCACCGCGCACACCCAGAACAGATGATCCGTATTCTTTGCCTGATATCGTTGTTACTGACTACAGCCGGAATCCTGGCGGCTGACGCGCCGGCGCCGCGCCGGCTTATCACCGAATCGATTGCTATTCGCGCGCCGGTTGGTCCACTGGCAATCGGTATCAACAGCCACCTCGCCACCCGTTACCCCGACGCGGCAACCATGCCTGTGCCGGCGGCAATCGTGGCCGATCTCGGCGTGCAGTGGGTGCGCGAAGATCTGCACTGGCACCGGATTCAACCGCATCCGGACACATGGGATTGGGTCTTCACTGACGCTGCGCTCTACGCGCTGCGCCGGCAACGGTTACAAATCCTGGGAGTCTTAGGACCGGCAGTTGGGTGGGCTACCGCTGACCCCAATGACCGCGATGATCTGATTTCATTCGCGCCACCTGATGAAACGGCTTTCGTAGCATATGTCAGCGCTGTCGTGCAGCGGTATAAACATCTGGTCAAACACTGGCAAATCTGGAATGAGCCGGATCAGGCGTTATTCTGGCGACCGACACCCGATCCCGAACGATACACCCGGCTGTTGATCAAAACTGCCCGGGCTATCCGCGCAATCGATCCTACTGCCACCATCGTGCTGGGAGGTATCAACCCGTTTGATACCGGCTTCCTGCGCGCAATTGCCGCATTCGGCGGCTGGCATGCCTTTGATGTGATTGCGATTCATCCGTATGTAGACCCGCTCAGTCCTGAAGAGGGCAACCTGATTGCTGCCGCCGATGGTGTGCGCGCCATCGCTGCCCACTACGGCCCTAAACCGATCTGGGCGACTGAAATTGGCTGGGCCAGCGGCCCCGGCGACCGCGATGCGCTCGGTTTGACCACCGCTGCGCAGCAAGCAGACTACCTCGCAAGAGCGTATCGCGCCCTCTGGCAAGGCGGTGTCAGCCACGTCTTCTGGTACACGCTGAAAGATGATCCGCACAATCCCTACGGATTGTTTGCGTATGGCCGCGGGAGAGCCGATTTCAGCATTCCCAAGCCAATTGCTGCCGCAATGCGCAATCTTGCGTCAACACTGGCCCGTTCTGTGACCCTGTCGCCGCCGGTTGTCGTCCAGCTTCACAGTCAGTCGGCGCAGTGGCAACGACCTGCGCAACCGAACGGATCGCTGCGCGTCTTGCCATCCGGCATCTTGCAGGCATCATATCGCTTCACAACTCGCGCCAATGATTATGTCGCCTTTGAATTGCGTGAAGCGATCCCGCTACCTGCCGAAACAACGGCGCTGGCGATTCATCTGCTTGGCGATGGCAATGGTCACCGTTTCCGCGTATGGCTGCGTGATAGCGAGGGCGAAATCTATAGCCTGACTGCCGGCGTTATCGGCCCACCAACATGGCAGACACTCACAACCCCTATCAGTCGTCGCCCAGCGCAGTATACTCGCATCGCCGGGGATGGTAATGGCCGACCTGACTGGCCACTGGCGCTGCACGCCCTGGTGATTGACGACGATGATGATGCCTGGAGTGGAATGGGAGAAGTGTACATTGGGCAGCTTGAGGCGCTGATTGCAGAGACTGACAGCATGCCCCTTGAGCCGCTACGCGATGGGGAAAGGTTGCCAACCCGCGCAGGAACAAGCAATCAGGCTGATCAGGCACGCGCAACTTCCCCCTTGCCCGGCCATTGCTGCACTTACGCGCTGCCGGCGCTACCCACAGCTACGAAACTGTCTCACCGGCAACTGCCTCTTGCAACGCCGTCAGAGCATCTACGCCTCCTTGCCGGTAGGCTAGCCAGGGCATGGCCGGCTTTGGTTGGGCATGCACTTCGGTCAATGCCCGCTGCCACTGCTGCAACTCATCAGCAAGAACTTGCGACCAGCTTGACGGATCGGCAGCGCGCAGCCGCCGGCGCGCTCCCATCAAGGCAGCCAATCGCCCCTCGTCATATTTAACGCCGCCGGTCACCCGCCCATCGCGCTGCAACTGACACCACGCCGCGCCGCCGGTGCTCGCCATAACGGCCTGTTCGGCTGCGACCAATTGCTCTTCGAGTGCTTTCATCATAACCGCAGTCATATCATCTGCTCCAGGTACTCGCGCAACCATGTCAGGCTATCCGGCTTGGCATAGTGGCACACTGCGGCGCCATCGTCAAAGGTTTCAATCAGATCGGCCTCCCGAAGCACCCGTAGATGCTGCGAGATGGTTGATTGAGCACGCGGGCCATCTTCGGGCATATGCAGCAGGATCTGATTGCCAATGCACCCGGGGTGTTGCGCAATGTAGCGAAGGATTTGCACGCGCGCGGGGTGGCTGAGCGCTTTGCAGAGTAGCGCCAGACGTCGGTCATCGTGTTCGAGAGCATGCTGGTACGCCGTGGCCATCGTCGGCCTCCTTTCCGCGTGTGTTTTACTGTACGACGATGAGGCGACGATTGTCAAGAGGGAGAGGTACAACCGGCTACAGTAGCGCAAGTGTAGTCAGAGTTACACGCATATAACCAGAACATCAAAAAACCTCCCGCACCTGTCATACCAGCGCAGGAGGAATCGCAACAAGTGAGCGCTACTCTTGAACAGGATCAAAGCGAACTGTGGCGGATAGCATCAAGCGCGCGCTGAATCGCCAGACCATCGGCAAAAGTTGCCGCCAGCGCAAGCGCATTACGCTGACCGGATAATGCCGCGCGCAACGCATGACCGAGATAGACTGTCCCCTGGGGAAACTCGCCGGTCAGCGATGCCGGCACCTCAACGGTATGCGGTGGAGTGATGTCGCTGAAATGATCGTCAACACCAATCGAGAGTTTGCCACCACTAAAACGAAGTGTTCCGGCGCTGCCATACACCGTTACGGTTAACGGCTCATTGGCGCGAGCCACGACCGTAGCGGTCAGCGTCGCCACTACGCCGTTGGTGAAGCGCAAGATCGCCGACGTATAATCGTCGCTCGTCACTTCCTGCCAGGCGCCATGTGCATCTGGCCGCTGCTTGACAAATGTTTGCACGACTCCCTGCGCTGACGCAACTTCATCGGCCAGGATAAAACGTAGCAGATCGATCTGATGCGAGCCAATCGCGCCCAATACCCCGCCACCGGCATGCTGGTCACTCCACCAATCCCAGAGACGTTGCGGATCGGCCCGACTGCTCGCCACAAAGCGCACCTCAGCCGCGCGCACCTCGCCGATGTCACCGGCCATCACCCGTGCCCGCGCTGCTTGCACTGCCGGCAAGAAGCGCAATTCGTGATCGATCAGCGCAAACTGATCGGCGTGGTTCTGTGCTGCCACCAGCATTGCTTCCGCCTCAGCGGCATTAAGAGCGGTCGGTTTTTCACACAACACATGCTTACCCGCTGCCAGCGCCGCTTCCGCCATCTCACGATGGAGATAGGGCGGAGTAACAATGCTGACCAACTGCACATCATCACGCGCAATCAACTCGCGCCAGTTTGCCGTTGCAAATGGCACTTCCAGTTCGCGCGCAATCTGAGTCGTCCTGGTCGGATTGCTACCGGCCAGCGCCGTCACGGTAAGGCCGGCAGCGCGAAACGCCGGCACCTGTACCCGCGCCCCCCAGCCAGTGCCGATAATGCCTATCATAGTTGTGTTCCTATGGTGTCAACATCAGTGCAACTACGTCAAAATGAAAAAAGGAAATCAGCGCCGTCTATCTGGAGCAAACTGCTTGGAGTTACAACACTCGCGCAGAGCAATTCTAAACGGCGCTTTCCCCAACCGTGTCTTTCCGTCACATCAAGCCGCTAATACTTCGGTAGCGATGGATCCACCTCGTCGGCCCAGCGCAGAATGCCGCCGACAAGATTCTTCACTTTGCGAAAACCCACGCTCTTCAGTAACTCAACCGCGCGACCACTGCGCGCGCCGCTCCGGCAGTAGACCACAATCTCGCGCGCCGAGTCGAGTTCGTTGATCCGTTCGGGCAATTGATCAATCGGAATCAACTTATCGGTATTCGGAATCGACGCAATCGCCACTTCATACGGATTACGGACATCGAGCAAGAAGGGACGATCAGGACGTTCGAGCCACTCAGCGAGTTCACGGGGGGTGATTTCAAACTGGTTCGACAACGCAGGCTCCTCGGGCAGAATGCCACAGAACTGTTCGTAATCAATCAGTTCAGTGATCGTTGGTTGATCACCGCACACCGGGCACGACGGGTTGCGGCGCAGTTTCAATTCACGGAAGCGCATCGCCAGCGCATCGTAGAGCAGCAACCGGCCAATCAACGGCTCGCCGATACCCGTTAGTAATTTTATCACTTCTGTGGCTTGAATGGTACCGATCACACCCGGCAACACCCCCAGCACGCCCCCCTCAGCGCAGCTCGGCACCAGTCCTGGTGGCGGCGGTTCGGGATAGAGACAACGGTAGCACGGTCCGCCATCACGCGCCGAAAAAACCGTCGCCTGCCCCTCAAAGCGGAAGATACTGCCGTAGACATTCGGTTTGCCAAGCAATACGCAGGCGTCGTTGGTCAAATATCGGGTCGGAAAGTTATCAGTGCCGTCAACGATCACATCGTAGGGACGCATCAGCTCAAGCGCATTTTGCGAAGTAATTTGCGTTTCATAGGTTGTGATCTCGATGTATGGATTGAGATCGCGCAATCGACGCTTCGCCGACTCGGTTTTGGCAATCCCAACTGTGCTGGTGCCATGCACAATCTGACGCTGGAGATTGGAGGCATCGACAATATCAAAATCGACCAACCCAATATGACCGACGCCGGCAGCCGCCAGATAGAGCGCCAGCGGCGACCCCAAACCACCAGTGCCAATCAACAACACGCTCCCCTGTTTGAGACGACGCTGACCGGCCATCCCCACTTCGGGCATAATCAGGTGGCGCGAGTAGCGGGCAATCTCTTCGTTCGAAAGAGTCACCTCGCTCATAATCGTCCTCCGCCGGCAATTGCCGGAATAATACTGACTGTATCGCCGTCACGCAAGAGCGTAGCTTCGCCATCAAGGTAGCGAATATCCTCATCACCAACGTAGAGATTGACAAAACTGCGCAACCGTCCCTGATCATCGAGCAGATGACGGCCCAACGCCGGGTAGAGTTCGACCAAACCCCGAATCAGGCTGCCAACGTCACTCGCCTCAAGGCTAACGCTGGCATTACCACCGGCATACTGACGCAATGCCGTCGGGATCGTTACGGTTACCGCCATAGGTTACTCTCCTTCACCGATCTGCACATCGACATGCAGGTATTTCTTCACCGATTGATCGAAACCGTCACAGGTAAGGTTATCGCGCCACTCTCTCAGCCGGTACAATTTGTACCTGTTCCTCGATAAAGCGAACCCCTTCATTAACTAACAGCCAGGAAGTCAATTCTGCGGCAACGCCTGAACGCACTGCCTGAATCACAAACGAAAATCGCGAACCACCAATCGCCTGCGCGCCGATGCGGTCGCGCTCCGATGGCACAGCAATCGCATCCGGGTGCGAGTGATAGCAGCCGATAATCTCGTAACCGCCGGCGCGGGCTTCGCGCTCGGCGCGCAAATAATCGCGTGGGTCAAGGTAAAACCGATCGCGGCGTGATAGAGGATCATCGGTTGGCGCCAGTTGCACCTGCCCACTCCAGCGGTTTTCAAGCGGTACGACCTGTAACGCCGTCTTATACTCATCGTTGAGCGTGCCAATCAAGAGACCGACACATTCATCAGGGTAGGTCGACTCGGCATGGGCTGCAATTGCCGCTGCCGCCTTTGCCGGAAGTATCAACGTCATAACCACCTTGCTTGTCCATTACCGAATTCTTTGTGCTGTCGAACCTGATAGGATTGGCGCTGGAACATGCAAAGTCTATGCCGTCCAGTCACCGGCTAGATGCCTGCGCCTTCGGCAAAACCAGGTTCTTCCCAAAAACGCTCGCTCAGGTAGCGGTAAGCACTATCGCACAGAATGGTCACCACCACCCCCTGAGCGATTTCGCGCGCGACGCGCACTGCCGCTACTACATTCGCCGCTGCCGAAATACCTACCAGCATCCCCAACCGGCGCGCTAACCATCGCGCCATAGCGAACGCCTCTTCACTCCGCACTTCCACGATGGCATCGGCCTGATCCGGACGGTAGATTGCCGGCACATACCTGGTCGAGGCCATGTGTTTCACGCCTTCGAGGGCGTGGTAAGGGCTATCGGGCTGGACTGCAATTGCGCGAATGGACGGGTTATACTCACGCAAACGTCGGCTGGTACCCATAAAGGTGCCACTCGTGCCTAAAGCAGCGACAAAATGCGTCACGCGACCATCAGTCTGTTGCCAGATCTCCGGGCCGGTCGTCTCGTAGTGCGCCTGCGGATTGGCCGGATTACTGTACTGGTCGGGGTAGAAATAGCGATCGGGATATTCAGCGACCAATGCGCGAATGGTTGCAATCGCCGCGTCCATACCTTCTGCCGGGTCGGTCAGGATCAGCTCAGCGCCAAGCGCGCGCAAAATCCGCCGCCGCTCAGGGCTGGCATTGGCCGGCATCGCCAGTGTCACGCCATAACCGAGCGCCGCGCCGATAGTAGCATATGCGATACCGGTATTCCCGCTGGTCGCGTCGGCGATTCGCATTCCTGGCCGCACTAGACCGCGTCGTTCACCATCGCGAATCATCCAGTAGGCCGGTCGATCTTTCACCGAGCCGCCAGGGTTGTACCATTCCGCTTTCCCGTACAACTCGATACCGGCAGGCAGATCGAACGCTTCGTGGAGCGACAACAATGGGGTTCGACCGATCAGATCAAGCAGTCTGGTCATAAAGCTGGCTCGCTTTCACCGGGAAGCCGGCGATAGAGCAAAAGGCATTGCGCTGGGACATCAATTCGCCTGATGCCGTTCGGCCAGTCGCGCCGCCGTCTTCAACACCTTGAACGCCAACGTTGCACAGTGTGGCCGTGCCTGCATAATCTCTGATCCAACAATATCGGGCGCTGACGCTTCATCAAGCGCCAGCAAGTCGGCGAGCGTCGCGCCTTGCAATTGTTCGATCAGAATCGAAGCCGTGCCGATGCTGACACTGCACCCCTGTCCGGTAAATTGCAAACCTGCAAGCCGACCATCGCTGGCAACCTGCAAATAGACAGTTATGGTATCGCCGCAATCAGGAACACCGCCGCTGTACGACACTGCATCAGCCAGTTCGCCGTAGTGTCGCGGTTGTCGATAATGATCGAGCAGACGTTCAATAGCATCGTGATGATCGATCGGCATAGAGTCCCGACCAGTAACAATATAAAATGGAGCGAATGAACGAAAGTAGATGCCAGTCGTTCATTCGCCCCCGGCTTATGAACGGACTAGACGTTCTTTTCGATTGGCAAACCTACGCTGTTGCCCCACTCCGTCCAACTACCATCGTAGTTGCGCACCTGCGGATAGCCAAGCAGGTAGGTCAACACAAACCAGGTATGGCTGCTGCGTTCACCGATCCGGCAGTAGGCAATCACCTCTTTATCGGGTGTAATCCCTTGCGAAGCGTACAGCTCGCGCAGCTCCTCGGCGCTCTTGAACGTGCTGTCTTCATTGACAGCCCTGGCCCAAGGAATATTCACTGCCGTCGGGATGTGACCGCCGCGCAGCGTGCCCTCCTGCGGATAGTCAGGCATATGCGTGCGTTCGCCGCTATATTCTTGCGGACTGCGCACATCAACCAGCGCACCTTTGCGCTGGCGCACAAACTCGAGCACCTGATCGCGGAAAGCGCGAATGCGCGCATCATCACGCGGCGGCGCCACATAATTGCCGAGCGGGTACGAGGGCACCTCACGAGTAAGTGGCCGCCCCTCAGCGATCCACTTTGCCCGCCCGCCATTCATAATCCGCGCGTCCCGATGACCGAACAGCTTGAAAACCCAAAATGCATACGTTGCCCACCAGTTATGCTTGTCACCGTACAACACGACGGTCGTGTCATTGCTGATGCCCTTGGCGCGCATGAGCGCAGCGAACCGATCAGAGTCGAGGTAATCGCGCACCACCGGATCGTTGAGATCCTGGACCCAGTCGATCTTAACGGCGCCGGGAATGTGGCCCGTTTCGTACAACAGCAAGTCCTCATCGGTTTCGACGATGCGAACGTTAGGATCGTTCAAATGATCGGCAACCCATTGGGTTTCAACCAGCGCCTCAGGATGGGCATAACCACTCATAATAACCTCCACCTGATCAACAGTATCGCGCAGCGTTCATCGTCATTGCTCGATGCTGTCATTGTAGCGCACCTTACCCTATTAGTCAAGTTCTTACGCTGAAAACTCAACAAATATTCGCCCATCGCGCACCTCGCTGCGGTAGGTCGCTACCGGCGCGAACGCCGGCAAGGTACGCGGCTTGCCAGTGCGCAAATCAAACAGTGAGCCGTGCATTGGACACTCAACGCACAACTCTTCGCAATCGACCTCACCTTCGCTCAGCGATGCTTCGTCGTGCGAACAGCGGTCATCAATCGCGTACACTTCGTGATCAGACACCCGAAAGATGGCGATCCGATGCTCGCCGACTGTAAACGCGCGTCCACTCCCAACCGGCACTTCGTTCACATCACAGACATCAATCAGTTCCATTGAATCCACTCCACTCTCCTTGTCAAAACACAGCGCTCAAACAGTCAGAAAAAAGGTATCTGACGATGAACAACACGAGCGCTCCCATAGCGCGGGAGCGCTCGCTCATACCATCCCTCTAGACAAACTCTATCCGACCGAACCTTCCATCTCCAGTTGGATCAGGCGGTTTAACTCAACAGCATACTCCATCGGTAGCTCACGAGTGAACGGCTCCATGAAACCAAGCACAATCATCGAGAGCGCATCCGACTCAGAAATGCCGCGGCTCATCAGGTAGAAAAGCTGCTCAGCGCCGATACGACCAACGGTCGCCTCGTGAGCCAGCGTGCAGCGATCCTCTTCAATCTCGATGTAGGGAATAGTATCAGAGGCCGACTTCTCATCGAGGATCAGCGCGTCACAGTTGACGTTGATCTTCGCGCCGTAAGCGCCAGGCGCCACCTTCGCCAGACCGCGGTATGTCGTCTTGCCACCGTCCTTGCTCACCGACTTGTTGGTGATGCGTGAAGTAGTCTCCGGCGCCAGATGCACCATCTTCGCGCCGGCGTCCTGATGCTGACCGCGCCCGGCATACGCCACCGAGAGCACCTCGCCACGCGCCTTGCGGCCCATCAGGTAGACTGAGGGGTACTTCATGGTCAGCTTCGAGCCGATATTGCCATCAACCCACTCCATACTGGCCTCTTCGTAGGCCACGGCCCGCTTGGTCACCAGATTGAAGATATTGTTGGCCCAGTTCTGGATCGTCGTGTAGCGGAATTTGCCACCCTTCTTAACGATCACCTCAACCACCGCCGAGTGGAGCGAGTTAGTACTGTAGATCGGCGCGGTGCAACCTTCGATGTAATGCGCCTCGGCGCCCTCATCGATGATAATCAATGTGCGCTCGAACTGACCCATCCGCTCGGCATTGATGCGGAAGTAGGCTTGCAAAGGAATATCAACCTTGACCCCCTTCGGCACATAGACGAACGAACCGCCCGACCAGACAGCCGTATTCAGGGCCGCGTACTTGTTATCAGCCGCCGGCACAATCGTACCAAAGTACTCCTTGAAGAACTCAGGGTACTCCTTCAGCGCAGTGTCAGTATCAAGGAAGATCACTCCCTGCCTGGCCCACTCTTCGCGGAGCGAGTGATACACCACTTCCGACTCATACTGCGCGCCGACACCGGCAAGAAACTTGCGCTCAGCCTCAGGAATGCCCAACCGCTCGAAGGTGTTCTTGATCTCCGGCGGCACTGCATCCCAGTCGGTCTGCGGACGCTCATTCGCGCGCACGAAGTAGTGAATATCGTCGTAATTCAGCTCGGCCAGTTCAGGGTTTGCCCAGGTGCCGGTAATCGGCGTTGGCTTCTTGTTAAAGATCTCAAGCGCGCGCAATCGCCGCTTCAGCATCCACTCTGGCTCACCCTTCATGCCCGAAAGTTCGCGCACGATGCGCTCGTTCAAACCTTTCGGCGCTTTATAGATATAGCGCTCTTCCTGGCGAAAGCCATAGCGCGAGTAATCAAACTGGAGATTCACTGCTTCACTAACCACTGCTTCTCTCCTTGTATAACTATCAACTGCCACTACTTACAGATCGTCATCCTCGTGACCCACTTCATACAACCCGGCCTTGAGCGCTTTCAGCGAGAGCAAGGCGCATTTCAACCGGGTAGGATTGTGGTTTAGCGGGATGCCGATAATATCGAGCAGGTCATCCTTGCTAAACTGCCTGGCCTCAGCAACCGGCTTACCCTTGATTGCCTCGGTGAGCAGCGACGCACTGGCCTGACTGATTGCGCAGCCGCGCCCGGTAAAGCGCACATCGGTAATGATGTCATCGGCAATTGCCAGTTCAAGCCGAATCTGATCACCACACAATGGATTACGCTCTTCGCGCACTACCGTCGGCGCCGGTAGATGACCGTAATTGCGCGGATGGCGCGCATGTTCGAGAATCTGTTCGCGATAGATGTCATCCATAACCGCTCTCGCTGCCGCTCAGGCAAAGATCTGCCGCGCTTTGTGCAAGCCCGAAACCAACCGGTCGATCTCTTCAGGCAAATTGTAGAGATAGAAGCTGGCCCGTGTGGTCGCCGGCACACCGAGCACACGATGCAACGGCTGCGTACAGTGGTGACCGGCTCGCACCGCCACTCCCTCTTGATCGAGGATTGCCGCAACATCGTGGGGATGCACACCCGCCAGGGTAAAACTCACCGCGCCACCGCGATCTAGACCAGCCGGCGGCCCATACACGGTCAAGCCCGGCACTTCCGCCAACCGCGTCAGCGCATACGCAGTCAGCTCTTGCTCGTGATGGTGAATGGTCGCCAAACCTACTTCGCGCAGGTAGTCAGCCGCTTCCCCAAGCGCAATCGCCTCGCCAATCGCCGGCGTCCCGGCTTCGAAGCGCGCCGGCGCTGCGGCAAACGTACTGTGATCCAGCTCAACCAGATCGATCATCGAGCCACCGCCAAGGAATGGCGGCATCGCATTGAGCAGCTCGCGTCGCCCCCACAACACACCAATGCCGGTAGGTCCACACATCTTATGCCCGCTGAAGGCCAGAAAATCAACTCCCAGCGCTTGCACATCAACCGGCATATGGGGCACACTCTGCGCTGCATCAAGCAACACCCGCGCGCCAACCGCGCGCGCCCGCTCGACAATCGTCGTTACCGGGTTGATGGTGCCAAAAACATTGGATTGATGCGTGAATGCAACCATCTTGACCCGCTCATCGAGCAACCGATCGAGATCGTCGAGCGCCAGCCGCCCCTGACCATCGAACGGCAGGTAAACCAGCTCAGCGCCGGTGCGCTGGGCCAGTAATTGCCACGGGACGATGTTGGAATGGTGCTCCATCATCGTCAGCAAAATTCGATCACCGGCTCGAATATTGGCCCCACCCCAGGCATAGGCGACCAGGTTGATCGCCTCGGTGGTATTGCGCACGAAAACGACTTCGCGCTGGCTCGGCGCATTGATCAGTCGCGCTATTTTGCCACGCGCGCGCTCGTAGGCAAACGTCGCCTCTTCACTCAACCGGTAGACGCCGCGATGAACATTGGCATTGTAGCGCCGATAGTAATCCTCCAGCGTCTCGATCACGCGCCGCGGCTTCTGCGACGATGCCGCGCTATCAAGAAACGCCAACGGCTTTCCATGTACCTCCTGCTGAAGGATGGGAAAATCGCGCCGTAGCGTAAGGACATCAAACTGTGACAGAGTCGCCATAGCTCTACCTCTTCTGGCACCGGCTATAAACCGACACCAGCGCATTTGGCGAGGCGCATCACCCGCGCGCTACAGAGTGGATGAGACTGGACAGGATCGGCATGCCAGTTACCCTGCCCAGCCATTCAATCAAATCTTGGCGGCAATTTCGGCAATTAGCTCATTGCGCAGCTCTTCGAGCGGCACGGTCTCGAGCGCCGGCTCAAAGAAGCCCATCACAATCATTCGCTGCGCTTCTGCGCGCGGAATACCGCGCGTCTGCATATAGAAGAGCTGCTCTTGATCGATGTCACCGCTGGTCGAAGCATGACCGCCCTTCAGCACATCATTGGTGCTGATCATCAGACCGGGGATGCTGTCGTTTCGCGCTTTCGGGCTAAGATGCAACGCATGCTCTTCCAGACGGGTGCTGGTTGCCGCCGACTCATGCTCGATCTTGATCATGCCATCGAACACACTGTAGGCGGTATCGTTGACCACCGTCTTAAACTGCATGAAGCTCTCGCAATTGTGACCAACGTGACGCATCCACGGCGCAATGACCAGATGCTGCGTATCGGCTGCAAAGGTCGCGCCAAGCCAGTTGAGACGCGAACCATTGCCTGCCAGCGTCGTCTCTGCTTCGATATGCTGCACCTGCCCGCCAAGCTGGATCGATGTCCACTCAATGTTAGCATCACGCCCCAGAATTGCGCGCTGACCACCCAAATGGTAGACACCGGCCCCCCAGTGCTGAATGCTGACAAAGCGAACACTGGCGCCATCACCAACGAACAGCTCGCTGATCGGGCCGGCGAAAGAACCCATGCGCAAATCGGGAGAAACAAACTCCTCGATTAGCGTTACGCTGGCCTGCGGCTCGACAATCACCAGTGTGCGCGGGAAGATTGCGATCCCATCAGCTCCCAGCGTGTAGATCAGGCGCAGCGGCATCTCGATCGACACACCCTTCGGCACGTAAAGCAACGCGCCATCTTGCCAGAGCGCAGCTCGCAACGCGCTAAATTTATGCTTCAACGGCTCAACTGCCGTGTCAAGATACTTTTGAATCAGCGCCTCGTGGGTGCGTAACGCTGCTGCCAGTGTCGTGAAGACCACACCTTGCGCTGCCAGGGCAGGATCCCACTGGATAGCGGTTGCATGCGCCCCATCTGAGGGTGCAATCGTCGTCGGGTCGAGCTTGCTCAGATCGGTGCGCCGCCACTCCGGCGGATTCATCTGCGCAAACGCCAGCCATGCCTCACGGCGTCGCTCAGTCAGCCATTCCGGCTCGCCGGCAGATTGCGAGCGAGCTACGACCATCTCGGCGCTGATCTCATTCAGGGTTGGCAATGTCGTTGTCATGCGCATCTCCCTCATGCCGCACCGGTCAGCTCCTCGCGGAGCCAGTCGTAACCCTTCTCTTCCAGTTCGAGCGCCAGTTCGGGGCCACCCTCGCGCGCGATCCGGCCATCCATCATCACCGACACCACATCAGGCTTGATGTAGTTGAGCAATCGCTGATAGTGGGTAATGACCAGCACACCCATGTGCGGCCCGGCCAGACGATTCACGCCGTTGGCAACAATTCGCAGCGCGTCAATATCCAGCCCCGAATCGGTCTCATCTAACACGGCCATTGACGGCTTGAGAAGCGTCATCTGCAAAATTTCAAGTCGCTTCTTCTCGCCGCCGCTGAAGCCATCATTGAGATACCGACGGGCAAAGCTCTCGTCCATATCGAGCAGATTCAGGCCTTCGCGCAACAATTTGCGGAATTCAGCCGCCGGAATGGCTGTCTCTTTCGGATCTTTACCCTCTTCAGCGCGATGGGCATTAATTGCGGCGCGCAAGAAATTCGCTACCGTCACTCCCGGCACGGCAACCGGATACTGGAAAGCCAGGAAGATCCCCAGGCGGCTACGCTCATCTGGCTCAAGTTCGAGCAGATTATGGCCTTTGTACCAGATCTCGCCACCGGTCACTTCATACGAGGGATGACCGGCAATAATATATGACAGCGTACTCTTTCCGCTTCCATTAGGACCCATAATTGCGTGGATCGAACCCTGGCGCACGGTCAGATTTACGCCGCGCAGAATCTCTTTATCACCAATCCGCGCGTAAAGATCTTTGATGACCAGATCGTTGCTCATGTGCTCCTCAGTAGATACTACAAAAATCCATTCCTAAACATCGGTATGAGAGTCGGCAGCCGGCGGCGTTACCGTAAGCGGAATATCTTGCGGGCGCAGCACAAACCGGCAATTGTGCGCCCCTGCCCGAATGGTATCTTCGAGCACGAGCTTTTCCCCCAGCACGTACTCGATCATTCGCCGCTCCATCGAGCAGACTTCGGGATGATCGGCTGCCACGTCGTAGTACGGACAGGCGAACAGGCGCAAGACATCACCTTCTGGATCGATCTCTGCCGGCACACCGCGCTGCTCAAGCAAGGCGCGCAACTCATTCAGCCGCGCCGCCACGTCAACGCCGGCCATGCGATCGGCATACTCACTCGCCAGGCGCTGACTTACCCGATCGAGCAATTGCTCAACCTTACCTTCGCCTTCCAGTTCGATCAGCTCGCGCAACAGACTGCTGATCAGCCGATCGTACTGCTTGGGGAAGGATTTTTGCGCTTTCTCAGATAGTGAATAGACCAACCGCGGACGGCCCGGCCCATTGCGCTCACTGGTCACCTCGACCATATCTTCAGCCTGAAGATGCACGAGATGATCACGCACCGCTGTCGTGCTGACCCCAAGCAGGTCGGCCAGCTCTTTGACGGTGGCCCTGCCGTGGCGTTGCAGGTAGCGCAAGATGATACCGGCTGGACTGTCAGATGGATAACGTGAGATTTCCATAGTCGCACTACTCCGAACTACTATTCATCAGTCTACCAGCATTTTGAGCTATTGTCAATAAAAAAGCCAAAAACCTTTTTTATTCCCCAGACGAGGCTTCATCGGCCTTCGAATGGCGCCTTGTGGTTGAACCCTTTGCTCAATCTAGAAAGTGTAATTTTGTAATTGACATTACGTGCAATCGCAGCTACACTACTCATGTGCCCGACAGACCGGGACACATCGGCAAGCAAAGAAAAGGGGTGATCGGCGCCACGGTCGCCCCACTTATCACAAGGAGCATCCGTATGCGTTGGGAGTACAAAGTGGTGTTCGTCGAGGCGTGGCAGCGCGTCTCGGTAGAAGGGCGCGAACGTTATCCTGAAGCAGGCGAACGTAACACCGGCTTTGCCCGTCGCTTTCTCAACGAGCTAGGGGCAGAGGGCTGGGAAGTGACCGGGGTGCAGGCAGTGATGCCGGGACGCAGCTACGTGATTCTCAAGCGTCCGCTTGCCGAAGGCGCTGAACCCGATCTGTCGGTATCGCGTCGCCCCAATCCGAATGCGCCGTAGCATAATGGCGGATATGCTTGCTTAAGCAAGAGGCTGCGCAGACATGGATCCTGACATCGTTCCAATCTGTCTGCGCAGCTTTTCTCGTGCTGGTCGCTCGCGAATTGTCGGTTATCACCGGCTACCGTCACGTGGGTCGCGGCGCGGCGACACGCGCGGGCCGCGGGTGGTAAAGATGCCCCCTTCGGCGGCATTACTTCGCTCGTGCGTCAGACTGATGCTAGGAGGTTGCGGCCCATCGCTTTGACCGACCGCCAGTCGTTGCAATTCGCTTTGCCGCAACTCTTCAGCCCGATCGATCAACTCGGGCGCTTCATCGTAATAGAATTGCAGGGCCTGACCGTGCTGATCCACCCCGGTGTAGCGCAATTCGACGATACTGCCAGAAGGAATACCACCCGAAGCAAGTAGATCGGCCAGCGGCGCTTCGATGTCTTTCAAAATCCGCTGTCGCAAAGGGCGCGCTCCAAATCGCGAGTCGAATCCTTTCGTGAGCAGGTATTCTTTGGCTTCCGGCGTGACCCGCAACTGTACGGCGTAACGCAGATATTGCTGGTTGCACTCGGCGATCATCCGATCAAAGACCTGACTCAGCACGTCAGCCGAGAGCGGACGGAACGCGATAATCTCGTCGAGGCGGTTGATCCATTCTGGCTGGAATACCTTCTGCAATGCTTCAAAGCCGATCTGGTAGATTTCGCGACCCGTGGCTTCAACGTCTTTATGCGGAGTGCGAAACCCAATTGTGCGCCGGTCGAGGAAATCGACCATCTCTTTAGCGCCAACGTTCGTAGTGAAGATGACAATACTCTGATGAAAACTTACCCGTCGGCCACCGTTGAGCAGTAAAATCTCTCCGTCCTCCATGACCTGCAAGAGCAGATTCCACAGTTCCGGCTGCCCTTTCTCTATTTCGTCAAACAGTACGACACTGTTTTCTTGCTCGATGATGTCAGGATTGAGTAACGGCTTCTGGTCGCGGCCAACATAGCTCGGCGGCGCGCCAACCAGAGCGCTTACCTCATGACCCTGACTGAACAGCGAACAGTCGATCTTGAGAAATGCGCTCCCATCAGGACGGAGTAATTCGGCCAGCGCGCGCGCTGTGGCGGTTTTGCCAACACCGGTGGGGCCGAGGAAGAGAAGTGTAGCGCGAGGTCGTCGAGTATTTCCGGCTGAGAAACCAAAGCGCGACCGGTTGAGCACCCGGATCACACTTTCGATAGCCCGTTCCTGACCAAAAATCTGCTCGCGCAACTGACGTTCGATCAGGTCAAGCGGGTTCTTATCGCCACGCACCGCCAGCTTCATCTCACTCTTTTCAGTCATAACGCCTCCCCTGCCGGCAACCGGCAACTTTCCAGCCATTGCTCAAGTGCCGGGTGAAGCGCTTTGTCTGCATCACAATCCTGGGATGTGCGCCCTACCACCCGCTCAACGCCCCCAACGCTCTTTGCCGCTATCAATGAGAAGTGTAGTGCTTCCTTTTCCACCAGGGTTTTTGTTTGATCTATATATTGCCTGTATTGTACCACTCCCCTTTTATCTGTGAACAAAGTTAATAAAACTGTTATCAACGCAGCCATGCTAGCGCGGTTGTGACTACGATGATCGAGAAGAAGAGCAGGGCCAGGGGAAATCCTCCCAGGAGGATAATGAACGCGACGTAGGGCAATGACCCACAGGCATAGGCTACACTCACCACTATCATCAACATACGACCGCGTTTGCGTCCCGTGGCCCAATCGACCAGGCGAGCCAGCGCGTTGCCGGTCATTGGCCCCAACAAGAATGCAACGATGAAGCCAAAAAAACCGGCCCAACCAATTGCGATACCAGCGAGAAACGTGGCGAACAGAGCATAGATGACGGCTACTACGCCGGCGACCAGCAACTGCGTCGGTCCCACCTGATAATTGACCGGTGTGCGCTCGCGGGCACACTCAAGACAAATCTGGCCTACCGGCGTGGCGCGCGCGCATTCCGGGCAGATCGGACGGCTGCAACTAATACAGCGCAAGCCGGTTTCTCGCTGCGGATGGCGGTAGCAGAACAACGTCTCGGTCTCGGTCACGGCATTAACCGGCGGCGGTTCTGTCACTTCAACGGCTTCTTCCCGTTCGCGTTCGCGCACCTGCACGCCGGTTGGAGCCAGCAATTCACCCGCAGCCAGCCGCGCTTCGACATGTTCAAGCGTGGCGCGCGCTTCGCTGTGGTTGGGATCAATGCTTAAGGCTCGCAACAGATACTCGCGCTTGTCACGGTATGGGCGCACTGCTGCCGCCATTCCCAGCAGTGCCTCGACGTGATTGGGATCAATCTCGAGCGCCTCGCGAAACCGCAAGCGCGCCGTCACCGTATCGCCAGCAATCAACGCTGCTCTGCCGGCAGCGGCCAGTTCAGCAGCCGTCATCGTCGATTCAGTCATAGCGCCTCCGCAAGACGAAAAAGTAGTAGGGGGCATCGTCCGGCGCCGGCGCCTCATAGATCCGGCGCAGGATCGGTTCCCATAACAGATTTGGCGTGAAGGGTGGCGCCAGCAGCCAGCGACCGGTCAGGGCGCGGGTGATCAGGCTCGGCGCGCCATAGTAGTGGCTGAAATCAAACAACTTCAACGCCGCGTCACTCAGGTAGGGCCGACACACTTCAACCGTAAAGCCGGCCTGTTCAAACCGGCGCGTCCATTCTGACCGGCTGAGCGTATTGTGATGATCCGAAATGCGGTTGAACCAGCGGCCATACTGACTTCCATTGAGACCGAGTCGGTTGAGCAGCCATGTGCCGAGCAGCTCTCGCGGGAAGCGATCGCCAACTACCGAAGCAACGAACACCCCACCTGGACGCACTACCCGCGCCACTTCGCGCAAGGTCTGATCGAGCGGCACAACATGTTCAAGCACGCAATTCGAGATTGCCGCCGCAAATGATCCATCGGCAAATGGTATGGCTGCGCCATTTGCAACGCAGAGACCGGCGTAAACACCGCGCTGCGCCGCTTCGCGGGTATCGGCCCGACGCGGATCAATCCCGATAATGCGTTTACCGGGCAGCGCAATCTGCACAAACGTGCCATCACCCGAACCAATATCGATGATCGGTTCAGGAAGTTCGGGTACCATCTCGGCGAACAGGCGCGCCTCAACCGCGCGAATCATCGCTCGATGAATGGGTAGTGTCAACAGATGTGGCCGTAAATAGTCAGGCATACGCTCGTCACATCGCATCTGTGCGCTATTGTGTCCATCACTACCATTGTACCGCGTTCGTTTAACCCGCAACGCCGAGCGCGCGAAACAGACGCTCATATTCATCAACTGTGCGTTCCGTGCTAAACAACGCCGCCACCTCCTCGCGCGGTCGCACATAGCTAGCGCGATTGGCAATGATCTCCAGAATGGCATCGGCCAGCGCAGTGGCGTCGCCAATCGGGACAACCTTTCCCATCCCGGTCATCAATGGCGGCTGACGCACTCCCGGCAGATTGCTGGCGACGGTTGGTGTGCCGCACAACATTGCTTCAACCTGCACCAGGCCAAAGGTCTCGGTCGAATTCAGTGACGGTACGACCAGCACATCGAGATTGGGAAAGAATGCCGCCATTTCACGCGGACTCAGCGTTCCCAGAAATGTCCAGTGATCGCGGAAACGCTCGAACAGCGGCGCCAATCGACGCGCGTAAGCCTCCTCGCCCAAGACGTGCTCGTGCTGCCCGGCAAAGAGCACTCGCGCCGTTGGGTAAACGGTCAAAATGCGCGGCAGTGCCGCGAGCAACACTTCGACTCCCTTCTCTGCCGCCAGACGAGCCGCCATACCGATAACCGGCCCTTGCAGATTCCAGCGCCGCCGGAAGGCGGCAATGTCTGCCGCTGACACTTCCGCTACCTCTACCGGCGGGGGGATGATCGTCACCTTTTCGCGCCAGCGCCGCAGGTACGGCGAGTGATCGGCAAAATCCTGCGTGTAAGCGACGATGCGCGTCGCCAGGGCTGCTGCCACCTGATTGGTCACATCAACCACTCGATTGGCTACCCGATTGAGCCATCCCGGTGGCAATTTGAGATCACTATGGTAGGTGAGTACAACCGGCTGCTTCAGCAATCTGCCGCGCAGCGCCAGCCCCGGCGCATCGAATTGAGGCAAATGCAGACTCATCGCGTCGTGCTCAAGGGATAGCCGGGTGGCGAGCCAGCCAAACGTGGGCATAATCACGCCCTTGCTCACCCGTGCCAGCACCGGCGCGCGCGCGATCCGCACGCCATCGAGTATTTCGAAGCGCGGCAGACTCGGATCATATTGCGAAGTTAAAATGGTAACTTTGTGACCCCGCCGGGCCAGACCGCGGGCTAACCGTTCGACATAGATGGTGAGACCACTGGTATAGGGACGATAATAGGTCAGTGCGCAAAAGATTCGCATGGTACGCCATGAAACAAAGAACGAGAGGCGATCAACCTCTCGCTTAGTAGATGCCTCTGGAGGCGACGGCGGGAATCGAACCCGCGAATGGCGGTTTTGCAGACCGCTGCATTACCACTTTGCTACGTCGCCATCGGCCTTATTGTAGCACAGGCAAGCCAACCGCGCAACTTGAGTCACCGCTGCGCGGCAATTGCGCCTATCGTCGATCCCAGCGCGCGCGCAAGATCGGTCGGCGCCAGACCCAGCATCACCCCGCGCTGACCGGCATTGACGTAGATCACCGGATGAACGAGCGCCGTCTCATCCAGATACGAATTCCACCGCTTCGCGACTAATGCCAGCGCGCCAATCCCACCCACTCGCAACCCGGTTAAGCGCTCAGCTTCGGCGCGCGGTACCATGTCGAGGCGTTTTACGCCAGCGAGCGCGGCCAGCCGTTTCAGATCGAGCTGACTGTTGGCCGGCACCATTGCCAGTACCGGACGAAGGCCGGCCCCGCCAGCTACCAGCGTCTTAAACACCTGTTCCGCCGGCACTCCAATCGCCGCCGCCACCGCTACTGCATCTGGCGCTGCCGGATCGTATTCGTGAACTGAATAGGGAATGCGATGCCGATCTAGCAAGCGCATTGAATTTAGTTTGTCTGCCATCCTGATTGTCTCACAACGAAGCCGCTACCGGCGATTGCTCTTTCACCAAAGGGATGGTAACCCAAAAGGTTGTTCCCTTGCCGGGCTGGCTCATCACGGCAATCGAACCATCCATCGCCTGGCACAGACGCTGGGCAATAGCCAACCCGATGCCGACACCACTGTAACGTTTCGTCAATTGCTCTTCAAAACGGGTAAACGGCTCGAAGATCAGATCGAGTTGCGCGCCCGTCATCCCTTCGCCGGTATCACTCACCTTCATTTGTAACAGCGGTGGCCCTTTACCATTGTTGTGGATCGTCACCGTTAGCCTGATCTCACCCTGATGAGTGAACCTGGTTGCATTCTGCAAAAGGTGTAACAAAATCTGTCGAACCTTTGCCCGGTCAATCTCTACGATCGTGGTCGGATCTACCTCCAGCTCAATCATTAACTGATTATTTCGCTCGCTGGCAAGCGGCAAAATTGCAGTTTTCACTTCATCGATTACTAAACCAATTGGCCATCGTCCGCGATTCACCACTACATCGCCAGCCTCCAAACGGGTCAACTCGAGTATCTCATTGACGAGCGCCAGTAATTGCCTTGCTGCTGAATTGATTCGTTGCAAATAGTTTAGGGTTTGCTCTGTCTGTAACAAACCGTTCTCTGCGTCTTCGGCTAACAATTCGCTATAGCCGATAACGATGCTGAGCGGTGTGCGAAATTCGTGACTCATATTGGCCAGAAACGCACTTTTCGCTCGCGTAGCGGCAATTGCCGTCTTGCGCACTTCGTTCAGCTCGCGCTCTAATTCCAACAGTTCTTGCTGCAAATGTAGCCGTTGCCTGCGCTCACGCCAGTACAGCCACAGACTCCAGCTCAGGCCGCCACTGAGCGCAACCATTACCGCAAGCCAGGGTTGTTCTTTCAGTGTCAGCACATAGATAGCCAGAGCCAGCAACCCCAATAGCAGCGCTCCGACCATCAAACGCCAGGCCCCTGCTAGCAGCAACCGCCATCGTTCCTGCCACAGCAATTTCAATTTCAAGCGCAGGCCTCGAAAATCTGGACGTATTCAAAGGCATCTACATACCACTATTTTAGCATACGGCAACAATGAACCTTCTCAGGCAGACATTAACCTTTCCGATAGATCATTGGCCTGACACTCACGACTGCGAGCAATGGCCTGCTACCAGTCTAAAGATCATCGCGCCGCGCTATTCCCATCTGCAAAGATAGCGCAGTCTCTTCTGCTATCAGAACACCCCAGACTTCTGAAGCCAGTTCTTCTCTTTTCTTACAGTCGTAAACTTTATACTCTTACCCGGCCATTACCTGATCAAGAAAATCGCGAATCAATTCACTCTGCGCAGCCATATCGGTCAAGAAGGCATCATGCCCGGCGTCAGTGGCGATCAGATGGGTCGTAAACGAACGACCAGCCGCTTGCGCTGCTGCCGCCATCTGAAAGGTTTCGGCTGGCGGATAGAGCCAATCGCTGCTATAAGCCAGACCGAGAAAACGCGCGCGCGCCTGATCGAACGCGGCTGTCAGTGAACCGTAGCGCGCCGTAAGATCCCAGTTATCCATCGCCCGCGTAATCACCAGATAGGAGTTAGCATCGAAACGGTCATTAAACCGGGCCGCCTGATGTTCGAGATAGTGCTCGATAGCAAAACGTGGTTCTAAATCGAGGGTGTCGGGATCACTGCGCCGTCCAAACCGTTTCTCCAGCTTCTCTTCGCAGAGGTAGGTGATGTGACCAAGCATGCGCGCCACAGCCAGCCCATCACGCGGTGGTTCGCTATCGTAATAGTCGCCACCTCGCCAGCGCGGATCGGACATAATCGCGCGTCGGCCAATGTAGTTCCAGGCTACCGTTTGCGGGCTTGAACGCGCGCTGGTTGCCAGCAAGATCGCGCTCCGCACCCGCTGCGGATATTCCACTGCCCAGGCCAATGCCTGAAACCCACCCATCGAACCACCGGCAACTGCCAGTAACGTTTCAATTCCCAGCGCATCGATCAGGCGCTGCTGCGCATGCACCATGTCTTCGATGGTGATCATCGGAAAGCGTGACCCGTAGGGCTTGCCATCGCTCGGATGCGGGCTTGACGGGCCGGTTGAGCCGCGACAGCCGCCAATCACGTTCGAGCAGATTACAAAGTAGCGATTGGTATCGAACGGCCTGCCCGGGCCAATCATTGCATCCCACCAGCCCGGTTTGCGATCGGTGGGGCTATGGTAGCCGGCAGCATGCGCGTCGCCCGACAGGGCATGCAGGATCAAGATCGCATTCGAACGATCGGCATTCAATTCGCCGTAAGTCTCATATGCCAGCGTTAATGGCCCAAGCGCTGCGCCACTCGTCAGCGTCAGCGGCGTCGTCCAATGCATTCGTTGGGTACGCACATAGCCAACCCCCTCCGGGGTTGGCGCATGAACTACAGCTTCCATCTTGCGCTCTCCCTGTCTACCCACACGCCTGATGGTTAGCGGTGGCGGCGACGCCATTGTCGCCGCTTCCCCTGCATTTTATGAAGGAGTCCCGGCCAGGGCCTGATCGAGATCGGCCAGAATGTCATCAATCGTCTCTAGCCCAATCGAAAGCCGCACGTAATCATCGGTTACTCCGGTAAGACGCTGCTCTTCCGGCGTCAACTGGCTGTGAGTTGTGGTAGCCGGATGGATCGCAAGGCTCTTGGCATCACCGATGTTGGCCAGATGCGAGAAGAGACGCAATCGCTCGATGAACGTTCGCCCGGCAACGCGCCCACCCTTCAGGCCGAAACCGACGATCCCGCTCTGACCGCGCGGCAGATACTTCTGCGCCAGGGCATAACTCGGATGGCTGGGTAGACCGGGGTAATTGACCCATGCCACTTTCGGATGCTCGCTCAGATAGCGCGCCACGGCCAGCGCATTCTTGCTGTGCCGTTCCATGCGCAAGGGGAGGGTTTCCAAACCTTGCAAAAAGAGAAAGCTATTAAATGGACTGAGCGATGCGCCGATGTCACGCAATCCCTGCACTCGCGCTTTGATGATGTACGCCAGATTACCGAACGCTTGCGTGTAGACCAGGCCGTGATAACTCGGATCGGGATTGGTAAACTCCGGGAAACGTCCGCTGGCCGCCCAATCGAATTTGCCACTGTCAACGATAATTCCACCAATTGCCGTCCCGTGGCCACCAATATATTTCGTTGCCGAGTGAATGACGATGTCGGCCCCATGCTGGATCGGTTGCCACAGGTATGGAGTGACCGTCGTGGCATCGACAATCACCGGCACGCCACGTTCGTGAGCAATAGCCGCGATCCGCTCGAGATCCAGCACATCGAGGCGTGGATTGCCCACCAGCTCAAGGAAAAAGGCTTTGGTTCGATCATCTATTGCAGCGGCAAACCCATCGTAATCACGCGCATCCACAAAACGGGTTGTAATACCCAGTTTTGGAAGGGTGTGACGGAACAGGTTATAGGTACCGCCATACAGATCCGAAGAGGCAACAATATTATCGCCACTACCGGCCAGATTCAGAATGGCCAGCGTCTCTGCTGCCTGACCCGATGACAATGCCAGCGCGCCGACCCCGCCTTCAAGCGCTGCCATCCGCTGTTCAAAAACGTCGGTGGTCGGATTCATGATGCGTGTGTAGATGTTACCGAATTCTTGCAGGTTGAACAAACGCGCCGCGTGATCGGTATCCTTAAACTGATACGACGTGGTGGCATAGATCGGAACCGCCCGCGATCCGGTGGTTGGATCGGGAATTTGTCCAGCGTGCAAGGCAAGCGTCTCAAAGCCGGTAAAGCGCGGAGCATCGGACATGCAAACCTCCTTAGACAATTCAGCCAGTGCGATCAGATTGAAGGCAACAAAAACGCCCTCAACGTGCGATGAGGGCGTGAAATCGTTGCGGCCAGCCGCTTTTCCACGTCGCTCATCTTCCAGAACTCTTCTGCCGGAATTAGCACCGTTCGCGCGCGGCGACGCGCGCGAGGGTTGCTGCGGTTTCAACGGGCCGGTCCCTCCACCGCTCTGGATGAGTGCGTGTCTGTTGTTGAGGTGCGTGATGGTGTCGCCTCCACCATTACGATGTCAATAATATAAACTATGCAACGCGCCTTTGTCAAGTATCAGAATAACCATCAATCGGCAATCGATTGCCGACTTCGTCGATCTGTGACCTTGACAAAGCGCTTGCAATTAGGTACGATGATTATGGAACCCATAACCTAAATGTACATATATTCATTGTTGATCGTTCACAAGCATTGTATTAGTGGCGACACCTCAACGTCGAGCTGTTGCTTCCGTCAATGCTTACCTGTCCAGAGGTTGTTCGGCTCACTATATCTGAACCGGACAGCAAGGAGTCATCGTGAAGATCGCCGGCAATTATTCCTTTGCGGCCAGTCGTGAAGAGGTGTGGGCAGCATTGAATGATCCAGAAGTATTGGCCCGCACTATTCCTGGTTGTCAGCGTCTTGAGCAAGTTGGCGAAAACGAGTACGAGAGCACGTTGAAGATTGGGTTGCAAGCGGTACGGGGTGTATACAGCGGTCGGGTGAAGATTGACAATCTCCGCCCACCAGAGTCATATGAGATCCATGTTGATGGCAAAGGCAGCAATGGTTTCCTGAAAGGTTCAGGTAGTATTCTCCTCCGCGAGGAGAATGGGCAAACAATTCTAGACTATGGCGGTGAAGCGCACATCGGCGGCACTATCGCCAGTGTTGGACAGCGATTGCTCGATGGCGCGGCAAAGACGCTCATTTCGCAGAGCCTCAAAGCGCTGGCAGCACAAATTGAAGCTCGTCGCACCGAAGCGCCGACACCCGAACTGGCTGCCGCCACTACACCCGAACCGGCTGAGACGCCAACACCCGAACCGGCTGCCGCCACCACACCCGAACCGGCTGCCGCCACCACACCCGAACCGGCTGAGACGCCAGCATTTCGTCGCACTATTCAGGTGCCAGCAGGTGAAGGCCTTAGTGAGGTTGACGTTGCCCTGGGCGTCATTGAAGATTTTCTCAAAGAGCGACCCTGGGTACCCTGGGTTATTATCGCATTCTTGCTTGGCTATCTACTGGGTCAGCGTCGTTAACAGTATCGCTAATTAGTCGGGCAATCACACCATTGCCATTGTTCCACCGGTCATGCCCGTCGTTCGCAATAGTCTAGTTGTTCGCTTCGCAGTCAACGAGGAGGTTGGAGAGTGACAACGATTACGGTCACGGTCAATGGCATTCGCTATACCAGTGAGGTTGAGCCGCGCTTGCTCCTGGTACATTACCTGCGCGAGCACCTCAATTTGACGGGCACTCATATCGGGTGTGACACCAGCCAGTGTGGCGCTTGTGTAGTTCACATCAACGGCGTGAGCGTCAAATCCTGTACCACGCTGGCAGTCCAGTGTGATGGCGCTGAGATTACTACCATAGAAGGCCTGTCCAGCGATGGGCAGCTTCACCCCTTGCAAGAAGGATTCTGGGAAAAGCACGGTCTTCAGTGCGGCTTCTGCACCCCTGGCATGATCATGGCAGCCGCCGATCTGCTCAAACGGAACCCCAACCCCACCGAAGAGGAGATCCGCCACGGCCTGGAGGGCAACCTCTGCCGCTGCACCGGCTATGAGAACATCGTTCGGGCTGTGCGCTACGCCGCTGAAAAGATGGCCGCAGCACAGGCCGCTGATTAATCCGTCCGGCAGATTTCACAACGAACCTAGTGAGGAGTCGAGGATGACCGCTACCGAAATGAAGGAGCGACTGGTTGGGCGGGCGCTGAAGCGCCGGGAAGATCCGAAGCTGATTACCGGCCACGGTAATTATCTCGATGATATTAAATTGCCGGGAATGCTGCACATCGCCCTCGTGCGCAGTCCTTACGCCCACGCCAAAATCGTCTCGATCGACGCCAGCAAAGCGCTGGCAATGCCGGGTGTGGTCGCCGTCTTTACCGGCAAGGACATGCTCGATATTAACCCGATGCCGGCAGCCTGGCAGGCCGCAGGTGTCAAGAACTATCCGGTGCCGCCTCGCGCCCTGGCAGTCGATAAAGTCGCGCTGGTCGGCGATCCGGTGGCGATGGTGGTGGCCGAAAACCGCTATATCGCCCGCGATGCCGCTGATCTGGTCGAAGTGGAGTACGAACCGCTTCCGGCGGTAGTTGATGCTCGCAAGGCAGTCGAACCGGGCGCGCCCCAGATTCACGAGGCAGCGCCGAATAATATCGTGTTTGAGTGGGAATGTGGCAACAAGGATGCCGCTGACGCTGCCATCGCAAGTGCCGAAGTGGTGGTCAAAGAAGAGATCATCAATCAGCGTCTCATTCCCACCCCAATGGAGACACGCGGCTCAATCGCGCGCTATGATCCGCTCACCGGCGAATGGACGGTCTGGATGACTTCGCAGGCGCCGCACGTTCATCGTCTGTTGCTGACCGCGTTTGTCTTCGGTGTGCCGGAAACCAAGCTGCGCTGTATCGCGCCCAATGTGGGTGGCGGTTTCGGACAGAAGATCTTCTGCTACAACGATATGGCCTTCACCATGTGGGCCGCGCGCAAGTTGGGCCGTCCGGTGAAGTTTGTTGAAGATCGGTCTGAAAACTACAAGTATTCGACCCATGGCCGCGATCATATCACCGAGGCTGAGCTTGCCGGTACTCGTGATGGCAAGATTACCGGCTTGCGGGTGAAGACCTGGGCCAATATCGGCGCATACTTCTCGACCGTTGCCGCCGGTATCCCCACTACGTTGTACGGACGAATCATTACCGGTGTCTACAAGATTCCCGCCGCCTATGTCCACGTCACCGGCGCGTATACCAATACGGCAATGGTTGACGCCTACCGCGGCGCCGGTCGCCCAGAGGCCAGCTATCTGATCGAACGGATGGTTGACCGCTTTGCTGCCGAGATCGGTATGGATCCGGCGGAAGTGCGCCGCAAGAACTTCATCCAGCCCGAAGATTTCCCCTACGATAACGGCCTCGGCTTGCTGCCTTACGATAGTGGCAACTACGAGCCGGCGCTCAACAAGGCTCTCGAAATCGCCGGCTACGCCGAGTTCCGCAAACAGCAAGAGGAGCTGCGCAAGCAAGGTCGCTACCTCGGTATCGGTATCTCGTCGTATGTCGAGATTTGCGGTATCGCCCCCAGCGCCTGGATGGGTGGTCAGGGTTGGGGCGCCGGCCTGTGGGAAAGCGCGAATGTGCGCGTCCACCTCACCGGCAAGGTGGTGGTTACGACCGGCTCGCTACCACACGGTCAGGGCCTCGAAACAACCTTTGCCCAGATCGTCGCCGATGAGCTAGGCGTCCCCTATGAAGATGTCGAAATCCAGTGGGGCGATACACAGGGCACTCCGTTCGGCTACGGCACCTACGGTTCGCGCTCGCTGGCCGTCGGTGGTGTGGCGATCAAGCGCAGCGTCGATAAGATTAAGGAAAAGGCGCGCAAGCTGGCCGCTCACCTGCTTGAAGCCAATGAAGCAGATATCGTCTTCGAGAATGGGCGAGCCTATGTCAAGGGGTCTCCTGATAAAGGCAAGACCATTGGCGAACTGGCCGCAGCCGCCGCAGTGGCCTATAATCTGCCACCCGGCATGGAACCCTTCCTTGATGAGACCAGCTACTACGATCCGCCGAACTGCACCTTCCCCTTCGGCACACATGTGAGCATTGTGGAAGTCGATCCCGAAACCGGCCACGTCAAGCTCCTGCGCTATATCGCAGTTGACGACTGCGGTAACCAGATCAATCCGCTGATCGTCGAAGGGCAAATTCACGGCGGTATTGCCCAGGGATTGGCCCAGGCGCTCTACGAAGGGGCCGTTTACAACGAGGATGGTCAGTTGCTCACCGGTACGCTAATGGATTACGCCGTTCCCACGGCGGCAATGGTGCCACACATCGAGACCGATCACACCGTGACGCCATCACCGGTTAATCCGCTTGGCGTCAAGGGTGCCGGCGAAGCAGGCACGATTGCTTCGGCCCAATGCGTGATGAATGCTATCATCGACGCGCTGGCTCCATTTGGCGTGAAGCATCTGCAAATGCCGGCAACACCCGAACGCATCTGGAAGGCAATTCACGGCAAGTAGACGAGACAGTCCGGGCGCAGATGGTTTTGCCATCTGCGCTTCCCGGCAAACATAACAGGGAGCAGCTATGATTCCAGCCCCATTTGATTACTATGCGCCAACCAGCCTCGCCGAGGCCTTGACATTGCTCCAGCGCCACGGCGATGACGCCAAGATTCTGGCCGGCGGGCATTCACTCTTGCCTGCAATGAAGCTGCGCCTGGCTTCGCCGAGTGTCCTGATCGACATTAATAAGGTTGCCGAGTTACGCGGCATCAAGGTCAACGGCACCGTTGAGATCGGCGCAATGACAACCTGGAGCGCCATTGAGCATCACGCAGATCTGGCCAAAGCCTGCCCGGCTATGGCTGATGCAGTGGCCTTGATCGGCGACATTCAGGTGCGCAACCGCGGCACCATCGGCGGCTCACTGGCTCACGCCGACCCCGCTGCCGATATGCCGGCGGTCATTCTCGCCGTCGATGCTCAGATTCACGTCGAAGGACCCAATGGCCCACGCGCAATCGCCGCTGCCGATTTCTTCACCGATATGCTTAGCACAGCGCTCGAGCCTGGCGAGATTATTACCTCGATTACCTTTGACAGCCACGGCGCCGGCGAGGGATCGGCTTACGCCAAGTTCCCCCATCCGGCTAGCCGCTACGCTATTGTCGGCGCGGCTGCTTATGTCAAAATGGAGAATGGACAGGTGACGGCTTGCCGGGTCGCGATTACCGGCGCCGGTCCCAAGGCCGAGCGGCAAAGCGCTGTTGAGCAGGCGCTGATCGGCACTGATGGCAGTGCCGATGCCGTCGCTGCTGCCGCTGCTCATGCCGGTGAAGGGATGGATATGCTCGGTGACATTCACGCCAGCGATGAATACCGACGGGCAATGTGCAAAGTGTATACGAAGCGCGCGCTGTTGAAGGCGATTGAACGAGCCAGGTAAAAGAGCTAGCTTTGGATGGATCAGTTCAGGATCGTTTACGAACGAGGCGGGTGATGAAACCCGCCTCAATGTTTTTCTGTGCATCGAACCGAAGAAGTGTTCCCTTTAAACCCGCTTGAAATGCACAATGGCCTTATGCCCCGATTGCCTGCCCTCAAAGGTCACTGCGTACAACCCGCGAGGCACATTTTTAGGCACGAAGAGCGTTCCTGTATAAGTGCCCTTATCGTCCACCGTATCACCACCTGTGAAGCGGACTTCAACCACCGTTCCGGTCGCGACTTGGGTGACGTAGGCGCCGATCGACTCATAGGGGACAAAGCCGGTGATCTCAACTTCCAGGGCAAAGAATTCTGCAACGTCGCCTTGCAAGCAGTTTGGTGCGATCGAACCATTGACCGGCGGGGGAATATCATCACACGGACCCGGCCTCGGCGTAGCGGTCGGTGTCGGTGGGGGAGCAGGCCGATCGCCAAACGCTTCGCGGCCCAGCAAACCCAGCAATACTACCTCTGGCCCAAGTCGTTCGTGTAATTCAAAACGCGCTCGCTCAAACCACTGCGTTAAGACGGTATCGCCAGATGTGTTTGTCTCGATCCGCGCTTCAGTGAGCGGCAAGCCGAACAATGCCAGACTCTCGGCCTCGCTGAAACCGCGCCGGCCATCGAACTCTAATCCATGCGACTGCCAGTAACGCAAGAATGCGCCACATACGAGATGTTGGGTTTGATCAAAGTAACGACACCCCGCCTGCTGCGTACTCGGAGCCTTCGGTTCATTCTGCCACGGTGTCCCACGCCGCTGGAGCAAATCATCGCCTAACCGGCCCAACAATACATCGTAGGGCTGCGGATTACCTGGATGCAGTTCAAACCGACTCCGCTCGAAGATTTGCACCAAACGCAATCGCCCCTCAACTTCCTGATAGAAAGCAGGCGTAATGGGGTATCCGAAGACCGGTAAGCCGCCGTGCTGACGCCAATAGGTAGCAAACCGGCCCTCAATACAGTCGGCAACCTCGTTGAAACAGATCCGTTCCTGAGCCTGAGCCGAACGAACCGACACGACTCCCATCAGAATGACCGTCAGAATTATAGTGATTTTAAAATGTTTTTGAAATAATTTGTTCATATAAATAACCCCTGTAATCATAAAAGACTTTCATGTAAAATAATAAGACGACTTTGTTAAATGTCGCAAAAAACAACATTAACCTGTAGTTGTCATTTGTTTCGTTAGATCGGCCTCCTTCTATGCTATCTTTATCACAGGAAATTGGTCACAAAGAATCTGGCAAGGAGGCCAACCATACTACCGAAAACCCCAGTCAATGAACAACACGAAGTCCAGTTTCCCGATCCGCCGTTCGTTCGCGTCTTGTTCAGCAGCACCAAATTTGCCTGGTTGTTCCTGATCATTCGGCTCTTTCTCGGCTATTCCTGGCTCACTTCCGGCTGGGGCAAATTGAATAATCCGGCCTGGATGGAGAGTGGCGCCGCCATTCTCGGTTTCTGGAAAAATGCAGTCACAATACCAGAGACCGGGCGACCGCCGATTGCTTACGACTGGTATCGTTCCTTCATCCAGTTTCTGATCGATACCGAGTCGCATACCTGGTTCGCCAAATTGATCGTTTATGGTGAGATTCTGGTTGGAATCGGCCTGGTCGTTGGCGGCTTAGTCGGTTTTGCCGCCTTCTTTGGCGCCTTGATGAACTTCAACTTTATGCTCGCCGGCACTGCCAGCACCAATCCGGTGATGTTCACTCTTGCCATCATCTTGATGCTGGGATGGAAAGTTGCCGGCTACTATGGCCTTGACTACTATCTGCTACCGCTGCTCGGCACACCCTGGGGACGCAACAAACCAGCCCGACCTGCCGCTGCAACTGCCTGAATCACCAGTTCCCTGCAATCGCTGCCCGTCGCGATCATGTGATCGCGACGGGCATTTTTTACTCAAAAGACGGGAACGAAGTTTGAGTGAGTTGACTCGCTAGACACCATTCGATCATAGTTCAGGATGCGTTCACCAGATCCAGGTGAGGCAAACCGGAAGATGCCGTCCTTACCCTGTGGCCCGGCTCTGCATCCGCGCCAGCTCATCCTCAACAACCTGCTCGTCCAGCTTCTTGAACAACGGTTGCGGCGGGCGCAACGTCTGGCCGACCGGCAGCGCCGATGGCTCCCAGCGTCCTACCCACTGCTCATACTCACCGGTAAGCACGCGATGAGTGCGGCCATCAGCTTCGGTTACCTCGCGGAAGAGCAACGGGCCGGCAATGTAACCATCATAACCCAGGTACTCATGCAAGCGCTGGCTTGAGAAGGGCAGGAAAGGCGTAAAGATGATCTTGAGCGTATCCACGCATCGTAACGCAACATACCAGATCGTAGCTGCGCGCTCGCGATCTTGCTTGATGACCTTCCAGGGTTCCTGTTCACTCAGGTAGATATTCACCTGGCCAGCCAATCGCATTGCTTCGCTCAACGCCGCCTTGAAACGAGCCGCTGCCAGCAAATCGCCAACTGTCTCTAGCCCTGTCGTAACCTCTTCCAGCAATTGCTCGTCGGCAGCAGTCAATTGACCGGGCTGTGGCACCTGACCAAAATTCTTGTAGACGTTGGTCAGGGTGCGATTAACCAGATTGCCCCAGGTCGCAACCAGCTCGTCGTTATTGCGCCGCACAAACTCAGCCCAGGTAAAATCGGTGTCCTGATTTTCCGGGCCGGCAATGGTGAGAAAGTAGCGCAACGCATCGGCGTCATACCGGCTGAGAAAGTCATTGACATAGATTACGATGCCCCGCGAACTCGAGAACTTCTTGCCCTCCATGGTCAGAAATTCGCTCGAGACCACATTGTAGGGCAGTTGCAGCGGAATGCCCTCGTACTTCCCTCCTGGATGCGCGCCAAACTGACCGCCAGCCCCATAACCCAGTAACATTGCCGGCCAGATCACCGTGTGAAAGACGATATTATCTTTACCCATGAAGTAGAAATGGCGCGCGTCTGGATTCTGCCACCACGCCCGCCAGGCATCCGGATCGCCGCGATTGATTGCCCATTCGATGCTTGCCGACAGGTAGCCAATGACAGCATCAAACCAGACGTAGATCTTCTTGTCATCGCGATGCACATACTCCGGTAATGGAATTGGCACACCCCATTCGAGATCGCGCGTGATCGGACGCGGCTTCAGATCTTTGAGAAAGTTGAGCGAGAAATTACGCACGTTTGGTCGCCAGTGGTGTTGTTGGTCGATCCAGGTGCGTAACTGCTCGGCAAATGCCGGTAGATCGAGGAAGAAATGTTCGGTTGGCTTGAAGACCGGCGGCTGCCCATCAACCTTCGAACGAGGATTGATCAGGTCGGTCGGATCGAGCTGACTCCCACAATTGTCGCACTGATCACCGCGTGCCTCGTCATAGCCACAGATCGGGCAGGTGCCTTCGATATAGCGATCGGGTAACGTTCGTCCGGTTGTAGCCGAGAATGCGCCTAACGTCTCTTTGCGGATAATATAGCCTCGTTCGTAAAGTGTGCGAAAAATATCCTGCGTTACAGCATAGTGGTTGGCTGTCGTAGTGCGCGTGAACGTATCATAGCTCAGGCCGAGATTGTACAAATCATCGCCGATGATCTTATTGTAGCGATCGGCAATTGCTTGCGGCGTTGTACCTTCTTTATCGGCAACCAGCGTGATCGGTGTACCATGTTCGTCAGTGCCTGAAATCATCAGTACACGATTGCCCCGTAATCGATGGTAACGGGCAAAAATATCAGCCGGCACACCAAACCCGGCCACGTGCCCGATATGACGCGGCCCATTCGCATAAGGCCACGCAACCGCAACCAGAATATGCTCAGACATGCTGACACCTCAATTGGGCAATAACTGGCAACTTCTGCGTCACCGAACGTCAGTCTGACGGAATATGATCAGACTCTACACAAAAGCACTTTACAGAACACAGATTAAGGAAAAGAGGGAAGCTGGCGGTTAACCCGCCATAAAACCGCGCGCGGTCAGCCGAAGGCCGCGCCAATGGGCAGGCGTGAACCAGGATTGAGGTATCAAATCTATTGATCGACCCATGGTTACTCCACGATTGCCACGACAGCATCTGTAGTATAACACAGACACAGTTGCAGGTAGTGCCAGATTCGCATATTATAAACATCCGAAGCTGCTGTCATTGAGGATGCTCATGCAAACAACACTCAGTCAGATTTCACTGCCTATAGCAATCAGTCTGATCTTTCTCGGTATCGTCATCATTGTGCTGGTCGTCATCTTGATCCGCCGACGACAGGCTGCCAATCAGGCGCCGCCTACGCCTGAGATTCCACCGGCAACCACGATTGACTACACAGCCATCCCCCTTGAGGAACCGGAGAGCTGGCAGGATCGTCTGCGCAATCTGTCGCTGGCCGCCAGAGTGCTCCTGCTGCTGATTCCGATCTTGCTCTGCCTTTCGATTGGGGTGTTGGCGCTGAGTCTTATCAACGAAGAACAATCTGTCGCTCCGCCACCTACTCCCACCCCTTCGCCCATTCCTGTCACCCTCACCATCGAAGACGCAACTGTTGTGCGCGCCGAACCTCCAACGATCAATGTGCGTGTTCGCGCGACTGGCCTGCCTGACAATACAGAGTTGCAGGTAGAATTACGCGCCGATGGTCAACCGCTGCGCTGGTTTGATCCCGATCAGACAATCCGTATTCGCCGCGATCGCGGCGATCTGCGGGCCGAAAAATTGCCCGATGGCGATCCAACACCGCAAGGGCCACGCTATACGGTGGTGGTGCGTCTGCCTGACGGCAGTTTGAGCGACGAGGCTGAGCTGTTGATACCTGAGCTAGTTGCGGCTGCCTTCTTCGGAACAGTGGCAGAGGTACCCACTCCAACGTTCCCACCAACGTTCACGCCGGAACCGGTCGCGCAGGTCACCCCAACCCCGCCGCCAACACCGACCATTCCGCCTACACCAGTCTTGCCCGTCGGTCAACCGGTGGCGGTCATCAACGGCGGCAATGTGCGCAAACTACCGTTCATTACTGATAATGTCATTGGCGGAGTTAATGCCGGTGAGCAGGTGCAGATCCTGGCCCGCACTCCCAACGCCCGCTGGTTTTACGTGCGCACGGTGCGCGATGAAATCGGATGGGTAAGCGGTACGCTCCTCGCTGTCAACGACTTGATCATTGCCGAGGCCAGGGTTGCCAATGTCGTGACCGTCTTTGTCAGCGGGACGGTCTATTTAGCCGCCGATCCGGACAGCGCCGCAATCGACCGGGTCGAAGCAAATGAGGTGGTTGAATTATTGGAGCGCACCGCCGATGGATCGTGGTATCGCGTTCTCAATGTGCGTGATCGCGAAGGATGGGTGCAGGCCAGCCTGCTCGGCATTCCCGATGATGTGATTGCTCAGGTACCCATAGCCCAATGAGTCAGCTTGACCTGCAGCAGAAACTATCGGAGGCGCCGTTACTCTTCTTCGATGTGGAAACAACAGGTCTGCACATCAGCGAAGGCCATCGTATCTGCGAACTGGCGATGCTGCGCTACGAACACGGGCAGGAAGTTGGGCGAATCGACACCTTGATCAATCCAGAGCGCGATCTCGACCCGCAGGCGGCGCAAATCAACCAGATCAATCCCGCCGACCTGCTCGATGCGCCAACCTTTGACAGAATTGCGTCGGCAGTGGTTGAACTTGGGCGGGATGCCGTTCGGATTGCCCATTACATTGCGTTCGATGACGAATTTCTGACCATGGAGCTGGTCCGCAGCGGTTATCCTCCCCTTAACGGACCGGCGCTCGACACCTTCAAACTGGCCTGTCGAATCGGCGTGCCACGCGGCCAGCTCAGTCTCAGCAAACTGGCCAATACCTTCAATCTGCCGCCGCCAGCGCACCGGGCAATGAGCGATACGCTAACCCTGAAAGCCCTTTTTGAATTGCTGGCCGGCAAAATGGCCACTGAACACGGTGTGGTAACAATTAACGATGCCCTCCGCTTTGCCCGTGGCCTGCTGCCCGGTCAACCCGAACCGGAGGTACCTCCCCCCCTGGCCGCTGCGCTGGCCGAAGGCAAGACACTGCGAATCGTCTACACCTCGAATAGCAACCCGCAACCGACTGAGCGCCGCATCCGACCAATCGAGATCACCGTCGAGCAAACCGGTGTGTATCTGCGCGCATTCTGCTATCTGCGCAACGAAGTGCGCCATTTCTCACTGGCGAAAATCAACGACTACCTGCCTGATATTCCTGACGAATCCATCTAAAGAAGGGGTTGACTCTGGCGCGCCAACAGTGCTATAGTAACTCTAGTTACGTCTAATGGGGTGCCACGTCTGCGTCCCTCCATCGCGGCGACAGCTTGGGGTTTGAGGGTTCTCTCTCAACCCCATCTCTTTGCCAGAGCAGAACGGAGCGCGCGACGTGTAAGGCCCGGCGTTTTAAACCAGTCGCTGTGGCCTTTCTCTATTTGCGGCTCAGCGAGCCAGTTATTGCAGCAGCCCGCCGTCATTCCGACGGCCTAGTGATGGTCGTCATACCGGCCTGACGCCATCAACAGAGCATTGGTTGAACGATGTTGAGCAAAGCTACACCGGAGTCAGAGGCGATGATCGAGCAACTGCTCGCCGCAGCGCGGGTGCGCGGGTACATTACCCACGCCGACATTCTTGCCACCTTTCCTCATCCCGAGCACGACATTGCCGAAATTGATCAGCTTTATGCGATGCTGCAAGCCGAAGGGATCAAAGTTATTGAGTCAACCGATGAGTTGGAAGGTCCTGCAGAATTAGATCCCGACCCAGACCAGGATTTGCTGGTCGAATTGCCCGATCTGGGTGATATTGCTTTTGATGACCCGGTTCGGATGTATTTGCAAGAGATTGGGCAAGTGCCTTTGCTGACTGCCGAGCAAGAGGTTGAGCTGGCCAAAGCGATGGAGGCAGGCGCTGCTGCCCGGCAGCGGCTTGACCGCGAAGAGTATACTTCTGCCCGCGAGCGTTTCGAACTCGAACGCGCAGTGCAGCAGGGTCAAGATGCCCGTCACCACCTGATTCAGGCCAACCTGCGGCTGGTGGTGAGTATTGCCAAAAAATACACCTCATACGGCCTGACGATGATGGATCTGGTGCAAGAGGGTAATATCGGCTTGATGCGGGCGGTTGAGAAATTTGATTATAAGAAGGGTCACAAATTTAGCACCTATGCGACGTGGTGGATCCGTCAGGCCATTACCCGCGCCATCGCCGATCAGAGCCGCACGATTCGCCTGCCGGTTCATATGGGCGAAGCGATCAGTCAGGTCAAACGCACATCGCACCGCCTCCAGCAGACGATGCAGCGCGAGCCAACCCCCGAAGAGATCGCCGATGCTATGGGCATTTCACCCGGAAAGGTGCGTCGAACGCTCGAAGCTAGCATGCATCCGCTTTCTCTCGAGATGCCGGTCGGGCAAGAGGGTGAAGGTCGCATGGGCGATTTTATCGAAGATGATCGCATCTCAACTCCCGCAGAAGCCGCCGCCGCTTCATTGCTCCGCGAGCAGCTTGAAGAGGTGTTGATGAAGCTGCCTGAACGTGAGCGCAAGATTATCCAGTTGCGCTACGGCCTGAAAGATGGACGCTACCGCACCCTCGAAGAGGTCGGGATCGAATTCGGGATCACCCGCGAGCGTATCCGTCAGATCGAAGCTGTTGCGTTGCGCAAGCTACGCCATCCGCACCTGGGCAAGAAGTTGCGCGGCTACCTCGATTAGAAACCTGATAATGGCGCCGTCGCCCCTGTGCGCGTCACAGGGGCGATCTGCTGGCAAGAGATAATCCCTTGCCGTGTAATCTTCCCTGTATTTGTCTGCGCGCCGCTGCTGCGAGCGAGGCGGCAGTATCCTAAATATTGCTCCTCTGCCCGAAATGTTATTCACGCCGATTCGCCTGAAAGACTGCGTAACGTTATAACAATGCACCGTCTTGATGAAGCGCAACGCCCGCTCGATGTAGCGATGGTGATCATCGCTGCCTTAACATGGGGCACCATCGGAGTGGCCGTCGGCTGGCTTTACCGCCTTGCCGAGACCAACTCTCTTTCCATCGGCTTTTGGCGGTTACTGCTGTCAGCGCCGGTTTTGCTTGTTACCGCGCGAGTGCTCGCCGGGCCGCGAGCATTTCACATTCAGCCACGTCATATTGCGACCCTGGCCCTCATCGGCGCTGCCTTCGCCGGCTATCAGGTAGCCTACTTTGCTGCGATCCCCTATCTGGGGGTCGCGGCTGCGGTTCTCATCAATATCTGTAGCGCGCCCATCTTCACTGCCCTGCTAGCCCGCGCGTTTCTCGGCGAACGGCTACGCGCCAGCGCATGGCTGGCAATCGGCGGCGCGGTGCTCGGCGCGGCAATGCTGGTTGGCGGCGCGCCCCAGGTCCAATCGACCGCCGATCTCGTCATCGGTGCCTTGCTCGCGCTGACCGCCGGTTTCTCATACAGTCTGGTCGTCCTCGGCGCGCGTCTCATTGCCGCCAGCTACCATCCGGTTGTGCCGGTCGCGCTCTCGTTTACCTTCGGCGCTGTGCTGCTGCTCCCCGCGGCGCTGACCACAGGTCTGGTCGTTACCTACCCGCCATTGGGCTGGCTCGTGCTTATCTATCTTAGCATCGTGCCGACGGCGCTGGCCTATGCCCTTTATGTGCGTGGGATGCGGAGTGTGCGCGCAACTACTGCGGCGACTATTACCCTGCTCGAGCCGCTCGGATCGGCTTTGCTCGCTATTCTATTACTGGGTGAACGATTTACTGTGCCCGGTATGATTGGCGCTGCCTTGCTGATCGCCAGCATCGTGATCATTGCCCGGCGGTAACGCAAAGCAGCGCTCACCTTCGCCGTTAATCCGCCGGTTGACGCGCGTCGTTACTCACCGGATTGGCGGGAGTGAAGAATGCCTTCAGTGTATCAATCGGCAGCGGGAAGATAATCGTGCTGTTCTTCTCGGTAGCGATCTCGGTTAAGGTTTGCAGATAGCGAAGTTGCAATGTCACCGGTTCACTGGCCAACACCTTCGCTGCCTCGGCCAGCGTGCGCGACGCTTGCAATTCACCATCGGCATGGATCAGCTTGGCCCGCTTCTCGCGCTCGGCTTCAGCCTGGCGGGCCATAGCTCGCTGCATGTTCTGCGGCAGTTCAACATCTTTCACTTCGACAATCGTGACTTTGATTCCCCACGGCTCGGTCTGCTCGTCGATAATCTGTTGCAGCTTTTGGTTAATCTTCTCACGCTGCGCCAGCAACTCGTCGAGTTCGACCTGACCGACCACACTGCGCAGAGTTGTCTGAGCAATCTGCATCGTGGCCCGGATGTAGTCCATCACCTTGGTCACTGCCCAGTTCGGGTTAATCACCTGAAAGTACAGTACCGCGTTGACCTTGATCGTGACGTTATCGAGCGTAATCACCTCTTGCACCGGAACGTCCATGGTAATCACGCGCATATCAACACGCACCATCCGCTCAAAGATGGGAATAACGAAGAAGATACCCGGTCCACGCGGCCCCATCAACCGTCCCAGTCGAAAGATCACCCCACGCTCGTATTCGGGCACGATCTTGATCGCCGATAACAGGATCATCAACGCGATAAACGCCAGCACTGCCAGACAGGCAAGAAGAAAGAAGGTAATACCACTCATTACGAGGTCTCCTTTCCGCGATATGGTCAGTAGAGTCAACCCTGGCTCTACGATGACGACGATGTTGACATCAATTCCTCAGACGGATCGATCCGTCGCACAGTCAGGCGTAACGCATAGATACCGGTCACTCGCACAAATTCACCCTCTTCGGCAGTGCCATTTTCACATACTGCCCGCCAGAGCGCCCCTTCAACAAAGACCATTCCTTCTGGATCGAGCCGCTTGCGCACCTCGGCCAGTCGCCCGATAAGTCCTTCTTGACCGGTGGTGACTGGTCGATTGCGCGAACGTAACGCCAGCCAAACACCGGTTACGGCAAAGATGGCAATGATTGCGGCGACCAGCATCACCACCCACAATGCCACTGCTACTCCTGGGGCCTGCGTTGCATCAAAGAGCGTTAACGCGCTGGCAATCATAACGCCTACTCCAATGACGGTCAGTGTTCCGTGCGATGGAACAAAGAGATCGGCAGCGATCAAACCGAAGGCGATGAGAATGCCTACCACGCTCAACCATTGCACCGGCAGGGCAATCATACCAATGATAGCGCCTGCCAGCAACAAAACCCCTAGACCGGCGAGGATGCCTACCGTTGGGCTAAGAAATTCGGCATAAAACGCCAATCCGGCCATGATCAGTAGAATAAAGACAATGGTCGGATTGGCCAGCACCAACAAGAAGGCTTCAATCAGATTGACTTCAATGACCAGCGGTCGCGCGCCGAGGGTCGAGAGCGTCATCTGCTGACCACCAACTAGCGTGACAGTTCGACCTTCCAGACGTTGCAGCAATTCTGTCCGATCGCGCGCAACCAGATCGATAATTGGTGGACTAGTCTCAATTGCCTGCGCTGCCGTCGCAATAAATCCGCTCCGCAACGCCGTTTCAGCCCACGACACATCCCGGTTGCGCGCCGCGCCCCAGGCTTCAAACTGCTGCAACTGCTCGACGAGGAGCAGATCCTGAGTAGCCTCGCTGACTCCCATCGTTGGCACAAACAACGGCGCGGCAATGCCAAAGCGACTATCCGGCGCCATCGCAGCAATGTGAGCTGCCGGCAACAGCCACGAACCAGCAGCGCCGGCGTCATGACCGGCAGGATTAATATAGACCACGACCGGCACGCTTGCGGCGGCAATGTCGTTGGCCAGCGCGCGCGCTTCGCTCAAGACTGCGCCCCGGGGTGTAATATGCACAATCAGCATTTGCGCATTGGCTGCTTCAGCCTCACGCAAAGCGCGCCGAATATAGCCGGCAGCATAACTGCTAAGCACCCCATCGTATTCCACCTGGTAGATAGGTTGGATCGACTGCGCAGCAACACCAGCTACCAGTATGAGCCATAGAAGGCTGATGAGCGCAATCCGGTTACCCCAGATTGTGATTCGCGCAGAGCATGCGCGATAAACTTCCCTGCTCTGTCTTGCAAGGTATCGCATAGATATATGATCTAGTGCAGATGCGGCATAACGGCGACACTGCCATCATACCGCGTTTCATGAGGGTGTCAACGAACAGCGAATGGGGTAAGTACAGTATAAACGATATGCCGGGCTAGCGCGCGAGAGCCTTTTCGTCCTCATTCCAACTCGCCGGCGCTGCCTCGGCTCACAAAACGCTTGATCCGGCGCTCGAGCGTGGCCCGTGGCAGCAAAATGCGCCGCCCACACGTTGCGCATTGTAAACCAATATCAGCGCCGAGACGAACAATCTGCCATGTATCGCCGCCGCAGGCATGCGGCTTGCGCAATTGCACAACATCGTTCAGATAGAGTGGGATCGGCGGCGGCATCTGGCATCATCCATTACTCACTGCCTTGGCTTCAGCCCACCACGTTATCAATTCGGTCAACGAGCAATCGCGCAATGATCGCCCACTACGCGCTGCCATCTGTTCAACCAGTTGCAGGCGCCGTTTATAACGAGCATTGGCTTCACGCAACGCTGCTTCAGCATCGAGTTGGAGCCAGTGGGCAAGTGTTGTGATGGCGAAGAGCAGATCGCCCAACTCCGCCATTTGCGCAGCCGAATCGGGCGCAGCGCGCAGTTCGGCCAGCTCCTCATCAACCTTCGCCCACGCATACTCAATCGTTGTCCAGGTAAATCCGGCCTGAATCGCCTTGCTCGCCAGCGTTTGCGCCGCAGCCAGCGCCGGCAACGCTGCTGGTACACCATCGAGCACGCTGGCGCGCGATTGTCCTTTAGCCGCCAGCTCACGCGCTTTCAGCTCCTCCCAGTTCTGTATCACCTGACCGACATCGGTCACGTCAGCAGCGCCAAAGACGTGCGGATGCCGAAACACCAGTTTGTCAGCCGCCCGCCGTGCCACATCTTCGAGCGAAAAATGTCCGGCCTGACGGGCCATTTCGCTATGCATGATGACATGCATCAGCACATCACCCAACTCTTCGCAGAGCTGTGCCATTGTGCCCGTATCAAGGGCCTCCAACACCTCATACACCTCTTCCAGCAATGCGCCACGCAACGACTGATGGGTCTGGCGCACATCCCACGGGCAACCATCGGGACCGAGCAGGCGACTGATAACCCAGCGCAACCGATCGATATTATGTCGATCATCGGGTAATGCCAGGGCCGGCATCAGCAGGGCAAAGCTGGTCGTTGCCGACAAGTTGACCGTAGCGAGATCCGCCAACGTCAGCGATTGCACCGTTTCGGCAGGCAGTGCGATCAGGGTTAGCGGATGCTGCAAGGGATAGCGACCGGCTAACAGTGCAGACAGCGCCGACCAATCAACTGTAGCGGCCTCTCCCCAGATCAAAGCCGGCGTCTGCGTGACCAGCGGATAGGGCAAACGCGGTGGCTGGTACTGACCCAAACCTTGTTGCTCGACCCAGGGGAGCACACGCGCATCTGACGACATGACCGGCGGCTGCAAGAAACGATCAACCTTCCAGATCTGGATCTCCGACAGATCGATCAGATCGCGCGCCAGCGCAAAGTTGAGCAGGTTGTTTAATGTAGCACTCATGGAGTCTCGGGGAAAGGTATCGGCAACACATCTGGATCAAAACCGGCAGCAATCTGCAATTCGCCACTCTGTTCGACCTGTCGGCGCAGCTCTTCATACCAGGGCACAAAGGTTTCCTGGTAAAACTGACCGGCATTTCGACGAATGCGCAATTGTTCAAACGATTCGAAGGGACGCTGCGATTCGCGCTCTAACACCTCAACGACAAAAAAGCCGAAATCAGATTGAACGATCTGAGGTGTGTTGAGGGGCAACGAGAAGATAGCCTCTTCGAGTTGCGCGACAGTATCACCGCGCGTTACCCATCCCCACTCGCCACCGTTGGCTGCAGTGGCCGAATCACGCGAGTGAGTTGCTGCCAGAGTGGCAAAATCGGCCCCGGCCTGCAATTCGCTCAGTATGGTCTGAGCCGTTGCTTCATCTGAAACCAGAATCTGGCGGATACGCGCCATATCGGCGCGCGTATTGCGGGCAATCACTTCAAAGACGATCTGCTCGCGAGCCAGCACACTCCGCAAATCAAGCGTCTCTGCCGGGCTGGCATCAACAGCCAGTTGGCTAAAGACTGCTTCATCCAACGCTTCCGGATCAACGCCAATGCCGTGCTGACGGGCGTAATACAAGAGTAATTCATTCTGGATCATCTGCTCAAAGATTTGGCGGCGCAAATCGTTTTCAACCACTATCTGCTCAATCTGCTCGCGAGTCTGGCCTGCGGCCAGCGCATTGGCCACGCCATCACCGATTGCGCGTTTGATCTCTGCATTAACATCGGCCACCGTATAGATCTGGGTTCCCAACCGAAAAGCTACCGGCGAACCGGTTTCTTCCCACTGTCTTCCATTCGTCACACTCTGACAGCCGGCCAGCAACAAGAGGGCAAGTAACCACACCAGACGACGCATTGCTCTGTGCTCCATGTTCATTCACAGGTTCAGCAGGTTTTTATAGGCATAGCAGCAAATGGCGCGCAGGCCAGCGGGCATCTCGACGCATCCTTACAAGCAATTCCAGCGAGTTATATCACCGCTCGCGTTCGTTACCCGTATCGTTGAGTGACAAAATCGCCATAAAGGCCTCTTGAGGAATTTCGACGCTCCCGACCATCTTCATGCGTTTCTTGCCCTCTTTCTGTTTTTCGAGCAGCTTGCGCTTTCGGGTCACGTCGCCGCCATAACATTTTGCCAGCACATCCTTGCGCATGGCGCGGATGGTCTCGCGCGCAATAATCTTCGAGCCAATTGCAGCCTGGATCGGCACCTCAAACATCTGGCGTGGGATCAATTGCCGCAAGCGCTCAACCAGATCGCGCCCCCGCTGATAAGCAAAATCGCGATGCACGATGAGCGACAGCGCATCTACCGGCTGACCATTGACCAGAATGTCGAGCTTGACCAGATCGGCCTCTTGATAACCGGCCAGATGGTAATCCAGCGAAGCATACCCCTGAGTGCGGCTCTTAAGCTGATCGTAGAAGTCGATCACAATTTCGGCCAACGGCATGCGGTATTTCAAGAGGACGCGCGTCGGGTCGAGGTAGTCCATACTGACAAACACACCGCGGCGCGTGGTCACCAGATCCATAATCGTGCCGATGTAGCGCACCGGCGTGATCACACTGATTTCAACAACTGGCTCCTCAATCGCTTCGATCCGCGATAGATCGGGCATCTCCGACGGATTGGCAACCGTAATGATTTCGCCATCTGACAACAATACCTGATACTCAACCGAAGGCGCGGTAATCAGCAGATCGAGCTTATACTCCCGTTCGAGCCGCTCGCGGACGATCTCCATATGCAGCAAGCCAAGAAAGCCACAGCGGAAACCGAAGCCGAGCGCGGCTGAACTTTCGGGCTGAAACGACAGCGCAGCGTCGTTGAGCTTCAGGCGTTCGAGCGCCTCGCGCAATTCAGGGTAGGCATTTGAGTCAATCGGGTACAAGCCGGCAAACACCATCGGCTTGGCCGGACGATAGCCGGGCAACGGTTCGCTGGCCGGCATATCGACCAGCGTAATCGTATCACCCACCTGACAATCGGCTACACTCTTCAAACCAGTCGCGATATAGCCTACCTCGCCGGCGACCAGCTCGTTTAGCGGCGTCATTGCCGGGCGGAAAACGCCCAGTTCGAGCGTTTCCGCCTGCGCACCCGTGCCCATAAAACGAACCCTATCGCGAGTGGTGAAGACGCCATCGACCACCCGCACGTAGGCAATCACACCCTTATACGGATCATAGTGTGAGTCGAAGATAAGCGCGCGCGCTGGCTGATGACGCTGACCACGCGGTGGAGGAATGCGCTTAACAATCGCCTCAAGGATTTCTGGCACCCCGATCCCCTCTTTAGCCGAGGCCAGAATGGCCTCTTCGGCGGGAATACCGATCACCTTCTCAATCTCTTGCGCCACCTCTTCGGGGTGGGCACCCGGGAGGTCGATCTTGTTCACCACCGGTATGATCACCAGATCATTTTCCAGCGCCAGGTAGGTATTGGCCAGGGTTTGCGCCTCAATGCCTTGTGAAGCATCAACGACCAGCAGGGCGCCTTCACAGGCGGCCAGCGAGCGATTCACCTCATAACTGAAATCGACATGGCCGGGAGTGTCAATCAGGTTGAGCTGATAGATCTGACCATCGGCAGCGCGGTATTCCATGCGCACCGGCTTGAGCTTGATGGTGATCCCCTTCTCGCGCTCAAGATCGAGTGAGTCGAGCAATTGTTCTCGCTGCTCACGCTCGGTAACGGTGCGCGTCAGCTCGAGTAACCGATCGCTCAGCGTCGTCTTTCCGTGATCGACGTGGGCAATGATGCTGAAATTGCGGATGTGAAGTTGATCTGACATGTATCTTTCAAGCGGCAGCAAAGCTGCAAATGTTTCTCAAATAGGCCTACGATGAAGTATACCATAGCCGCTTCGTTATCCGGCGACTTTTCTGGTTGATGAGACACGATGGAAATATCGCGCCCACAGCCAGGCCCCGGTTGTTACATCGCGCTGATTGAAACAAACCACCGCCAGCCCGTATCCGAGGAGTGCTGCGCCCAGCAGCGTCACCAGATCACCGCTGGCCGGCCCTTCATTGAGCGCTGCCGGCGTCGAGGGACGATAGTGGAAGGGCGAGAGTGGACGCAGATATTCCAGATCTGGTGACATACTGAGCAGATTGTAGCCGAGAAAACTGACGACCAGGATGACCGTTGCTAGGGCCAGGGCCACCCGACGCGACGGCGTCAGCGTGCCGAGCCAGAGGCTGAGCGTTTGAAACAAAAAGACGAGCGGCCAATGAGCCACGGTAGCGCGAAACAGATCGCCGGCATCGAGCTGGGTGGTCAACTGGTCACGAATGAACAGAAAGATCACTGCCGCCGCTATGCTGGCGACTCCCAATACCAGCAACGACATCGCGGCCAGGGCGATAGTTTTCGTCGTCACCAGTTGCCAGCGCGTCAATGGCAATGCCAGTTGCAACTCAAGCGTTCCGTTGTCCTCTTCGCCAGCCAGCACCCCGGTTCCGGTCACAATCGCCAGCACACAGAGTAACACGGTAAAGAAATGGAAAATGGTTGAGCCGATATAGCCTTCGAACGTCGCCATAGTCAGGTTACCAAAGGCGCGGTACAACTCGATGCTGGCCAGATCGAGATTGCGCATTTCGACCGGCAATGCCGGGTAGAACGCCATGTAGACGCTAAAGAACGCCAGCATCCCCGCGCTCCAGCCGATCAAGACGCCACGTCGGATCCGTAACTCATGCCAGAACAGGCTGGCCATGATTGCCTCCTTGCGCGCCATAGTAAGCCAGGAAGACCTCTTCCAGCGTCAAAGGCAACGTCTCAACTTCAATGGCCTGGAATGCGCCAGCCTGAGCAAGCACCTGCGCTAACCCTTCGCGCACTTCCAGGGTCACCTCATGTTCGTTCACCGCAAGCAGCGTAATCCCCGGCAGAGAGAAAGCAGTCGCCGGCACCGGTTCGGCAAATCGAAACCGGATCCGATGGACGTATTGCCTTCGTAAAAGAGCATCGATTCGCTCGACCGTTACCAACTGCCCGGCGCGAATGATGCCAACCCGGTCACAGACCGCCTGCACTTCCGGCAGAATGTGCGAAGAGAAGAAGACCGTTCGCCCCTCTTCGCGGGCAGCGCGTACCAGCTCGATGACCACCTGCTGCGCCAGCGGATCCAGACCACCTGTTGGCTCGTCGAGGATCAGGAGTTGGGGACGAAACATCAACGCGGCAATCAGGCCAACTTTCTGTTTATTGCCACGCGAATAGGCGCGCATTGGGCGATCAAGATCAAGCTCCAGTTGCCAGCAGAGTTGTTGCAAATAACTCGCTTCAACTACCCGACCCCGCGCGCCATTGAGCATCGCCAGATACTGGCGCGCGGTAAGATTGTCGGGCAAGCGTAATTCACCGGGTAGATAACCCACCTGTTGCCGGATGAAATGTCCCTCGCGCTGACAATTGCGGCCAAAGATGAGCGCCTGCCCTCGCGTTGGCCGGATAATATCCATCATAACGCGCAGAGTGGTGGTCTTTCCGGCGCCATTGGGGCCAAGAAAACCGAAGACCTCTCCTTGATCGACCGTCAGATCCAACCCTTCCACACCGCGCTGACGACCGTAGTAGACGGTCAGATCGCGCAAATCGATCACCGGTGAACCCATAGGTTTCTCCTGCGAACAGCTCATGCAGGCGGTTTACACACCAGCGACACAATTGCGCCCCTGCTGTTTTGCTGCGTAGAGCGCCTGATCGGCGCGGTCGATCAAGCGTTCGATCACCGTATCTGCCGGCTGCCGACCGGCAACCCCGGCGCTAATCGTGGTCTGGATCGCACCCTTCTCGGTATTGATCACCAGTCCGGCAATCGCAGCGCGCAATCGTTCAGCCAACAGCATGCCTGCCGTCACGTCGGTATTCGGTAACAGCAAAATAAACTCTTCGCCGCCAAAGCGACCGATGCAATCGGCGGCGCGAATCTGGTGCGCCAAAACCTGCGCAACGTGACGCAACACCTGATCGCCGATCAAATGGCCATACTGATCGTTAATCTGCTTAAAATGATCAACATCGATCATGCAAATCGTCAGTGGCCGGTTGTAGCGGGTAGCAATCGCAAACTCGTGCGTTGCCAGTTCATAAAAGTGGCTGCGGTTGTAGACACCGGTCAACCAATCGATGCGAGCCAGTTCAGCTTCGCGGGCCAGCGCGCGCTGCAATTCCCGGTTCGCCATCTCAAGCGCGGCGCGAGCCTGCGCCAGCGCCAGATGGGTGCGCACCCGCGCCAGGACTTCAGCCGGTTGAAACGGCTTGGTCACGTAGTCAACGCCACCCACCTCAAACGCGCGCACTTTATCTTCAGTATCATCGAGCGCGCTGATAAAAATAACCGGGATGTGACTGGTTGCCGGATCGGCCTTCAATTCCTGACAGATCGTATACCCATCAACATCTGGCATCCGAATATCGAGCAGAATCAGGTCGGGCCGGACTGAGCGGGCCGTAGTCAGAGCCATTGCTCCGCGCGTTACCGGACGGACATCATACGATTGCCCCTGCAGTAATTGCGTCAAGAGCAGCAAATTGGCCGGTGTATCATCAACGATCAGAATGGTAGATGATTGATTGTTTGCCATAGATGATTGAACATGATGATGTCTGTTATAACATTGTTTGTCACTATACTACATAGCCGGCTGATGGGGAAGTGGGCAAACGTTCGAGCCAGTCAATGATAGCCTGATAATCGAACGTTTCGATCCATTGTCGCAGTTGATGTGCTTCATCAGGCCGACTGGCCTCGATCTGAGCGGACAGCTCGTGTAAACGGCGAAAGTTGGCTTCGCGCGCCGCCTGGAGCAACGCTGCGCACCATTCAGGATGATACCCATGACCATTTATCGGTATCGCCGGCAGCGTATCGGCAGGCGAATCTGCATACTCAAACTCGACGGCCAGGTGTTGCTCGATGAGCCGGACAACATCCTGATCGCGAAACGGTTTGGACAGAAAATCATTTCCACCTGCTTCCACGACCTGCTCTTGAATGTCACCAAAGACGTGGCCGGAAAGCACAATAATAACCGGTTGGATCAAACCCGGTTCGCCAGCGCATGCTTCGCGGATCTGGCGAGCAACGCTCAGGCCATCAAGCTGCGGCATGCGCAGATCGAGCCAGATCAGATGTGGCTGCCATTCCCGCCAAACTGTCAGCGCCGCCTGGCCATCGGCAACTGATTGCACGGCAAAGCCAAGCCGACGCAGCAGAGCCACCAGAAGTAGAGCGCTGGCTGGCTGATCATCGGCAACGAGCATCCGATATATCGGCTGACCGGGCCGCAAACCGACCGGGTAGCGCGCTGATGAACGATCAGGGAGCGATAACGAAGAGGTAATCGCGGTTTGCAATGGCAGTGACAGGGTAAAACGAGCGCCGTGCCCTATCCCCGCGCTGTACACCGCAAGATCGCCACCCATTAACCGCGCTAGCTCATAGCTAATGCTCAGGCCCAGCCCCACGCCGCTTACTGCCGGCTCCTGATCTGCCTGTTGTCCCTGAAAGAAGGGGCGAAAGAGTTGTTGCTGCTCAAATGGTGAAATACCGATACCGGTGTCCTCAACGGCAAACAAGATACGCTGCGGTGGAGCTAGCTCAACGCGCAGTTGCACTTCGCCGTTGTAAGTGAATTTGATAGCATTGCCCAGCAAATTGATCAAAATCTGGCGCAATTTCGATTCGTCACTGACGATTACTCGCGGCACGTCAGCCGCGCAGGTGACGGTGAATCGCAACTGTTTAGCCTCGGCGCGCGCGCGGAAGAGTGATTGGAGATCGCCGATCAGTTGTCGCACATCGAGCGGGGCCGCCGTGTAGGTATAACGACCGGCTTCGATCTTGGCCAGGTCAAGCACGTCGTTGATCAGCCGCAACAGGTGCTCGCCGCTGCGATTGATAATCTCAAGATATTCGCGCTGGGTTGCGGTGAGATGCTCGTCACGCGCCAGCAGTTGCGCAAATCCCAGAACGGCATGCAGCGGCGTGCGCAGTTCGTGGCTGACATTCGCCAGAAATGCGCTCTTGGCCCGGTTGGCCGCTTCTGCTTGCTGGCGCGCCAAACGCAGTTCGATTTCCGCTTGTTTGCGCGCCGTAATATCGCGCGCCACACCCAATACGACGAGACGCTGGCGCTCATCACGCACAAACGAAGTTACAATCTCGCTATGCACGATATGACCGTCGCGATGCACCAGATCAATCTCTGCTGTCCACGGCGGCGCCGTGATGAGATCGCCTTGCCACTCATGCAGCATATAATGGAGTGATGATTGCACATACCGGGCCGAGTCGGGGGTCAACAGCCTGGCGAACGACATCTCAAGCGCTTCTGCCGCTGAATAACCGATCAGTTTACGAACCGATGGACTGAAAAAGGTAAACCGTTCTGTTTCGGTATCATACAACCAGATCACATCGGTGGCATGTTCGGCGATTAGTCGGTAACGAGCCTCACTCTGCCGCAAAGCCTCTTCAATCCACTTGCGTTCGGTAATATCGTGAACAATACTGATTGCGTGTGGCACTCCCCGAATCGTCACCATTTGCGACGACAGCAAGCACGAGCGCAACTCGCCATCGCGGCGACGAAACTGAAATTCGACGCTGGCGCAACCGCCATCGCGTCGCATCATCTCTGCCCAGAGTTGTCGATCTTCAGGCGAACGCCAGATGTTGAGCGCGACCCCGTCTTTACCTAACGCCTCTGCTTCCGTATATCCGCTGATGTGGGTAAAACCGCGATTCACCTTTACAAAAGCGCCATTGTCCAGCCGCGATAGCAAGACGGCATCCGGCTGGGCCATAAAAATATGTTCGAGCTGCTGCACCGTGTCGCGCTGGGCAACGATCAGTTCTTGATGAACCAGCAAAATCAGCCCAAACGTCCACAACGTGCTGGTCGCAATCGACATCAAATAGGTAGCTGTTTGCCAGGGAGGAGATATTGTCAGCCAGTTCTCTTCTGTGGCCGAAGCGATACCGCGCAACGCAAAAAAGACCCCATTCGTTATGAATACAACGACGAGAAACCAGATGATCGGGCGCAGGTTGGTCTGCAATTCAGGCAGAAAACGCAACCCGATCAAAAATGAACAGATCGCCACCACAACCGAGAAGAGAATCCGTCGTAGCGGTGGCACATCACCGGTGAGCACCAGGATCAGATAAGCTGCCAGGAGCAGAAACGCGATCAGAAACAGCCGCCAGAGCGAAACCCGATCGCCCCAAAATCGTTTGACGCCGTGGTACAGCAATATCATGCCAACGCCGACCATGGTGTGACTGATCGCATGCAGTAAGAGGGGCAACTCGGTTACATCACGCAGTGTGGTCAGGATTAACCCTGCCGCTAATACCCCCATTCCCGCGGCCCAACACCACAAACCTGAACGTGATCGATGGGCGAGCGCCAGACCAACCAGCGCAGCAGTTTGCAAAACGTTGGCAAGATTGAGGGTGATAGACAAGGTTAATAGGTCAACGGTCATCCCTATGCTCCGGCAGCTTCGGCAATTAATTTATATTGTATGCTGAATAGCTGCGGCTTGCATGGATAATCAACACATGTTTGGTTACTGTGATCGATACAACGGTAGGCAGACAATTTCATTAGCGCATGATTGTCAATGGAAGCTGTAATGGTACCGCATCTACGATCTCTCCGTTATGCACATTGAATTTTGCAATAGGAATGCCAACTGAATGCGGATCATTCACTGGCTTAAGATAAACGATGTAGCGTCCATCAACTGCTGGCATCGCTTGCTCCAACCACCATCCTTCTGGCTGAAGCACATTGAGACGTACTTCAGTAGTTTCACGAACCGAGATTCTACCCTGCGCCACCACAACTGGCCGTTCAGTTCCTGCTTCAGCGCCTTGAATCAAAAACAGAATAGTAGAATGCCCGGCAAGCTGAATGCGAAACATATATTGCGCTTCTTCAAAAGCACTTGCTACTGCAATCGCAGCTCCTTTAATATCCGGTAAAATCGCAGTTTCCTGCCAGACTTGGACTCGCACAACACTGAAACGCTCACTTATGCCCCTGACAGTAATCGATTGACCACTTCTCAATGTGACTGTTATCGTCTGACCACCTGCAGCTATCCAGATTGGCTGATCATTGATCCAGATCTGTTGAGATGACAAACTGGCTATCTCTAACAAGATCTTTGCCTGTTCAACTGATTTGCGCAGTAGAATTCGCTCGCTTCCAACTACAATGCTGTTTTCCATCAACGTAATATTCAACATCGATGGATGTCGCGCATGTAGTTGTCCAACATCAGGCACACCTGGTTGATAAATAGCAAGTACATCACGTGACACCTCATAAATGGCTGCACCTTCACCTTGCCAGAGTGGATCGGTAATGACGCCAAACTGGAAATAATCTTCACTCTGGCCCAATACTACATAGTCAAACACCTGTCCGGCTTGTGGTGATTTTTGTTTTGGATAAAACCACAATCGTGACGGACCATAAATGGTTGCACCCGACTCAAGCAATCGTTGCTGCAATGACAGTGCCAACAGACCTGGAATTTGTTCACTACCTGACAGAAAGACCTCCGATTGAGCTATTGGTAATTCGTTGAGAATAGGATCTGGATCAATCTCGTAGACAAGAGAACCATCAACCTCAACCAACCTTTTCAACAATGGACTCTGCTCAGCCCATGCTAATAAAGCAATACTCTTTTCTGTATCTGGCAATTCATGACGATGAATAACTAGTGTATCTACACCTAAACGAGATAGGAAGCGAAGGGCATCGTCGTCTGGTAAACGATTCATCTGATGAAATAGTATGGATGTACCTATTGGAACAAGACCGCTGTATCCAGGAAGAATCTTCCGCCAGTGCTGAGTTTGATAAAACTGCCGTCGCATAATCGATGCGCCTCCTCCTATTCGAGGAGGTACCGGTAGCTCAAGGATAACCCGCCGCTGATATGGATTAGTTTGAGCTAACCAGTGATAAACTGCCGGTACTTTTGGAATATCAATACGAGGGATAGGAATTACCAGATGTTCAATCAATGCCAATGCTGCAATGATCGCTATCAAACTCCCTCGCCAATAATGGAAAAGTCTCATCGCACCGATACCGGCAAGGACACTGAGCGCCATACTCCCAATCATCCACCATCGCGCCGGTACACGTAGCGCTTTCATGCCCGGTACCCAATCGTACAACCATTGATATGGCAATAAGGTAGGAAAAGGTTCGCTGTCAATCGTAGTACGAAACACTGATCCTAAAGACAATACAAATGCAACACCTAATATAGTGATCAAACCGACACCATCACGCCGGGATTGCCTCCAAAGGAACCATGCACCAATGCTGGCAAGAGTGATGGTCAGGAAACCAGGAAATAGATTGAGTTCATCACTGTTATAGGTGTTTACTGGCAAATGCATTCTGGATAATATGTTTCCCGATGGTACTGACAAAAATGCCTGTAAAGGAGCAGATCCACGCTCAAGCTCTGTTGATGAACGAACAATACCAAGCCATTGATAGACTTCGATATATGGTAGGAAAAAAGGTATCATCATAGCTACAGCAACGCATGCCGTAACTACTAATCCGATTATACGTTGTTTGATAGAATACCAGTTTCTCCAATCTAACCATTCATTTGGCCAAAACCAAACACCTGCAAGAATGCCTAAAACAAGCACAGTCATTGGGGCGTAATATATTGCAGCAATTCCTTGTATCCCAGCAAAAACACCAGTTAGCACCGATGCAAACCAAAAAAAGCGTCCTTGCGCAATAGTCATTTGACGCAACCAGTACAGTGCTAGCGGTAGCCACGCTGTTTGTAGCATTTGTAAGTGTGGTAAATGAGACATTCGATAGGTATTGAAAGCAAATAGTGAACCTGCCAGTATAGCACCAAAAGTAATAACCGATTTTGGTTGGTGGCCATGAAAAATTGATCGCATTAATAAGAATACTGCCCAACCGCTAAGCACAAAACTTAACATAACTAACAGATTGTACGCAAGGACAAGTTGTTGATTTGCTAATAATGGCAACGCTAAAATCGCTAAAAAAATATGATGATCACTAAACGCCAACGTATTCGGATAAGGATAGAAAATAGGTGCATTCCAGATGCGCGTCGGATTAGTAAGAATTGCATGAGCATTCCAGGATAATGTCCACAGTTGGAACAATGGATCACTCCCGCTGCCAGCAATAGTTGTTGTTATTTCCAAAGAAAGCGGCCATGTCCATATTACTGTAAGCAGTATGTACCAAACAATGGGCCATAAATTATTCCAGCACTTCTGAATTGTCCGTACCATAGTTGTATAAACCCCTAGAAACTCACGACAACATTACCTGCTATCCTTGTTGGTGTACTACAACTTTTTTACAAATATATCGTATATAAATATATCGTATATTTTTAATCTATAGAATGAATTTAAATAGTTTAAAATAACGCTTTATTAGTATCCAGATTGTTTGATAAACACATCTAATACCAATTGTCTATTGAAAGACCGTATTTCCAATAGAGAAGCCGTTCACTGTCTCGTGTATCCACACCCAGCCGGTCAGCCGTCGCACTCGTGCTGGGTCAGCTGCAAGCCGCTCCAGCTCCCGTTCAATCTCGTCTGCTTCTCCTCCAGGTTCGCATCCACCCTGTCTTCCACCGCGAGCCGAAGCGCTTCAAATACCCACTCCGCTGGGTTTCATGCCAGCGAGGATGCCGGTTGTTCAATCACGTGCACCCCCAACCGCTCTTCCCCGCTTGGCACGATGGCTTGGAGCTCTATCCCAGATCAACACCGTGACCCCCGCTTCCCGCCATCGCTGCAGCACCGCGACAGTCGACTCCTGTTTCGTGTTCGGCGTCCATTGTCAACAACGGTCTCACGACGCTGTTGACCACCAGGTTCAGGTACACCCATTCATCGCGCCGCTCGACCGGCTGCCGCGCCTACATGCGCTGCGCGCTTGATCAGCCCGACTCGCATCGCATCTCCCCAGGCGAGACCTGCGGTCTGCTTGACGCCTGCGCGCGTCAATGCAGCCAGCAAGCCCCCTTGTTCCACGCCTTCTGCGCCGCTCCCGAAGCGCGCGCGGCGACCGGACGAGGCACGTTCTTCTTTACGCCGATACGGGCAACCACCCAGCGCATCCCCAAGGAGGTGTACTCCACCCCGCACGCCTGTGTTGCCCAGTGTATCCCGTCCCAGCTACGCCGAATCTCCCCTCGACTCGCCCGTTCCTTCAATTCCGCTTCCCGCTCAGGGGTCAACCGGGAACGCTTGCCCCGACACCCACCCCGACGGCGGTGTCGCACTGCCGCCAATCCACCCCGACGATACCGCGCCACCCAATCGTGCAGCGTTCGGTCATCTATCCCCACCATCTGCGCTGTCTCCCGCAGTGAATGCCCGTTCCGCAGCCACCATACGGCGCGCAGCCGGGTGCGCTGCCGGGAATCCTGCTCTGCCTTTGACAGATTGAAGCGTGTGGGTTTATCTTCCTGCCAGTTGATGTGCAAACGTTGCCTGCTCATGATACTGTTCCTCCTTGCTCAGGTGTTGTGGCTCTTATCATTGACGAGCTTTGAAACAGCAATTAGTATAACTATTATTCCGGTAACGATACACGAAGTCATCGAATATAGTGTAAACACACCAACTCGTTGCAGAACATCTGCTTAATTTCGAACTGTGGTCGTTCTTGAACATAACCAGATTCGATCAGCCAAGTAGTGGAATCTTGCTCCTAAATTAATACCGAACCCCTGTCAATACCGTTAATGGTATTGGTAACGCCTGAGCAGCTACAATTTGACCGTTGCGCACTTGAAATTGAGCAATCGGTATGCCGTCTGCTGCCGCCAGAGGTTTCACATACGCGATGTAACGACCATCAACCGCATCGTTTACCTGTTCCAGCCATTCCGCTTCCGGCTGAAGCAAATCGATGATTGCGTTCACCGATCCACCATTCGCTACAGCTATCGTGCCGCGAACAAGCGAAACCGGTCGTTCGGTTCCGGCTTCAGCTCCAAGTATTTCAAGGATGATCTGATCGGCGCCGCTTATGCGTCCCGCTATCGAGAGCTGCGCGCCGCTGAGGGCGCTGTCTATGCAGATCGCCACTCCGGTCGCATGCATCTGATTTGGCGTATCACGCCATAATTGTAGCCGCGCGATACTAAAGATGGCTGGATCGCCATCAATTGTCACCGGCTGATCCCGCCGGATTGTCATCACCAACCGTTGTCCACCCGCAGAAACCCGATGCAACTCCCCGTTGATCCGAATATCTTGCTCTTCCAAACTGGCAACATCAAGCGCAAGTGTGGCCTGTTCCAGCCATTCCGGCAGCGCAAACCGGGCGCGATCAATGACAATACTGTCGCCGAGTATTACTACGGTGAGTGTCGCCGGATGGCGCGGATGATATTGACCTGGCTCAGGAACTCCCGGCTCAAACGTTGCTATCAGCGAATTGGCAACTTTATAGATCGCTAACCTGCTGTCTTGCCAGATGACAGCAGTCGGATCGGCGCCGAAGGGTAGTGGATCTTCGTTGATGGCCAGCGCCACATAATCAAACACCTGCCCGGCTTGTGGCTCAGCCAGCGCCGGATAGAAAGAAGGTCGCTGAGGGCCGTAGACGATTCCGCCGGCTTCTTGCCAGCGCCGGGCAAACGACAAAGCTAACATGCCAGGGATGCGACTATTCGCCGAGAGATACAGCGTCGCGCCAGAAATATTTGATGGCAATGTGAGTACCGGCTTGATGGCGTACACCACTGCTTCCCCAATCTTGGCTTTCCGCTCTAACAATACATTCTGATCGGCCCACGCCACCAGCCGTTGAACCTCTGCCGGATCTGAGAAATTGTCCTGATGGATGATTAGAGTATCAATTCCGAGTTTGGCTATCAGGCTCAACGTTCCATCATCAGGGAGGCGCTGGAGCTGACGCGCTAGTTCAAGTGAACCGTGGGGAAAGATGCCGCTGTACCCTGTAACCAGTGACCGCCAGTGATAGATCTGAAAGAATTGTCGCCAGGCGATTTGATCAGACCGCAGTTTGGCATCGACTGGTAATTCCAGCGCGACTCGATGCTGAAGTGAATCGGTTTGCGCCAACCATTGGTAAACCGGAGGCGGTGATGGAATTGTTATCTGCGGCATAGGCCATACCAGATGTTCGAGCAAAGCTATTGTCGCAATTGCCGGCCATAGCCAGCGCCAGGCACGCCATCGCTGCCACCATACTGCTGCTCCGATTCCGGCCAGCACTGCCAGCGCCAGACTGCCCATCATCCACCAGCGCGCCGGCACACGGAGCGAATTGAAACCCGGCACGTGTTCATATAACCATACATACGGCAAAGGGGACGCGATCAATTCACCATCGAAAGCAAGCCGTAACCCAACCCCCAGTGAAAACACGAAACCGGTAGCTACCATAGCGCCGAAAACTAGCGCCGTCCGCCACATGCGTTGTCGGATCAACCAGTGCGCTCCGACAAGCGCAATGACAGCCGCAATCAGACCGGGAAAGAGCTTTAACTCACCACTTCCGCCGGAGGCGACGACTAGTTCACCGGATATCCGATGCCAGAGATTATCAACCGGCACAGCCCGATATGCTTCGAGCGGCGCTGACCATTTGTCAAGTTCAATGATCGAGCGGATAACGCCAATGTACCGATACACATGCATGTAAGGCCACAGCAACGGCAGAGTAATGGTTGCCGCCAGCCCACCCGCCAGCGCCAGGCCAGCCAGATACCGCCTTAGCTCTCGCCATCCTGCCACTGACCGAATCCGCTTCGGCCACAACCAGATCACCGCCGCAAGCCCCAATGCCAACGCCGCCATTGGCGCGTAATAGATTGCGGTAATCGCTTGTAATCCGGCAAACAAACCGGTTAGTAACGCCGCGCGCCAAAATGCCCCACCTGACCGCGCGCTCATCTGACGCAACCAGAACAATGCCAGTGGCAGCCATGCCATTTGCAACATTTGTAAATGGCCGATATGTGCCATCCGGTAAGTGCTAAACGCAAACAACGAACCTGCCAGCAATGCGCCCAGCGTAGCCGCCGACTTGCCAGTGTCCTCAATCAGAAGATTGCGAGTAAGCAAAAAAACTGACCATCCGGAGAGCGCGAAACTGAGCATCACCAGCAGGTTATACGCTAACACCACCTGCCCGCAGGCGAGGATCGGTAACATCAATAGAGCCAGTGGCAGGTGATGATCACTGTAAGCTAGCGTGGTGGCATATGGAAAAAAGATTGGCGCATCCCATACGCGGGTTGGATGATTGAGCAGCGCATGAGCATCCCACGCCAATGTCCACATCTGAAACAGCGGATCGACACCATGACCTGGCACGACCGTCGTAAGATTGAAGACCAGTGGCCATGTCCAGAAAACGGTCAGCGCAAAAAACCAGAACAATGGCCAACCGACCAGCCACCACCTTTGCATCGTCTGGCGTAGATTGATACGCATAGAGTGCTCTTCCGGCTCATCAGTCATATTGGTGCTGCGCTATATCCGCGCCATCATATCACGCGCTTGCGCACTGGCAAGATGCGCCAGATATCAGCAATACCATTGGAGCACACATCCCGCATGTCTGGCGGGCATTGTCGCGCAACTGTATGTTCCGTGGCAACAAACGAGATCCAGCGCCAGAATGACCAGCGAATAATTGCGATCTATCCACTTCGTAAATACAGCGACAATACACAGTTGCCAAAGCGCGACACTATTTTACCGCTCGCAACTATTGCGCATGCTATACTGAGACTCGCCAATATCCAGTCGATCCATCGCTCAACGCACTGTTAGCAACGTTGCCCGCGCGACTTATCTGACGCGAGCGAGCGCGATCATTCGTTCACATGGAGGAACGCCAATGACTCAGCGCGACACTGAATCAAATGCCGCTGCGCCACTCACTCTTCGCGCCCGCATTGAACTCTTACGGCAACGCCGTCGCCATCTTGAACAGGGTGGCGGCCCTGAGCGGATTGCCCGCCAGCATCAATCCGGCAAACTCACTGCCCGCGAACGGGTTCATCTACTGATAGATCACGACACCTTTCAGGAGCTGTACCTCTTTTCGCGCCATCGTTGCACTGCCTTTGGCATGGCCGACAAAGAGATGCCCGGCGAGGGAGTGATTACCGGTTGCGGGAGTGTCGATGGTCGTCAGGTGTTTGTAGCAGCGCAGGATTTTACCGTTGCCGGCGGTTCAGTTGGTGAGATGCATGCCGATAAGATCTGTCAGACGATGGATCTTGCGCTCAAATGTGGTTCGCCATTCATTACGATCAATGACAGTGGCGGCGCCCGCATTCAAGAGGGTATTGATGCGCTGAGCGGGTATGGCCGCATCTTTTATCGCAACGTCCTCCTCTCTGGGGTTGTGCCACAAATTGCGATCATCGCCGGGCCTTGCGCTGGCGGCGCCGCTTATTCGCCCGCGCTCATGGATTTTATCATTATGGTGCGCGGGAGTGAGATGTTCATTACCGGCCCGGAAGTGCTCAAACAGGTAACTGGTGAGCATGTAACCGGCGAAGAACTCGGCGGTCCCGAAGCGCAAGTGCGGAGTGGCGTCGCCCACTTTATTGCCGACAATGACCAGGAGGCAATTGCCCTGTGCAAGCGCTTGCTTGGCTTTTTGCCGTCAAACAATCTCGAAGATCCTCCTGACCGCAGCGATGGTGAATTGCGCTTTTTCACCGATCCTGCGCTCGATACAGTTATCCCCGATGATCCCCGCGAACCTTACGATGTCATCCCGATTATCAAGCGACTGGTAGACGATGGTGACCTGCTTGAAGTGCAGCGCGGGTTTGCCGATAACGCGGTGATTGGCTTCGCCCGCATCGATGGCAATACGGTTGGCATTGTTGCCAATCAGCCGATGGTGATGGCCGGCGTCCTCGATATTGACGCCTCAGACAAAATTGCGCGCTTTGTTCGTTTCTGCAACGCCTTCAATATTCCGATCATCACCTTCGTTGATGTGCCCGGCTTCTTGCCCGGTGTCGCTCAGGAGCGTGGTGGAATCATTCGGCACGGCGCCAAAATGCTGTTCGCATATTCGGCGGCGACGGTTCCCAAGATCACGATCATCTTGCGCAAAGCCTATGGCGGCGCATACCTGGCAATGTGCGGCAAAGACCTCGGCGCCGACCGCGTGGCGGCCTGGCCGAGTAGTGAGATTGCCGTGATGGGACCGGAAGGCGCGGTTAACATCATCTTCCGCGACCAGATTAAACAGGCGGAAGACCCGGCTGCCGCCCGCGCCGAGTTCCTGCGCCTCTATCGGGCTGAATTCGCCACTCCTTATGTTGGCGCCGCGCGCAATCTGATCGATAGCATCATTGCTCCCAGTGAAACGCGCCGTTATCTCAGTCTGGCGCTGGCGTCATTGCGCACCAAACGCGAATTTCGCCCACAGAAAAAGCACGGCCTGGTGCCTCTGTAAAAACTATTCATGTCGGTAAAACCGAAGGAGGCTGCATGATCGACCCTACCGCCGATCCGTTGATCGTTGCGCTGCAAATCACGATTACCGGCTTAAGCATTGTTTTCATCGTGCTGGCGATTGTTGCGCTAATGCTGAGCGCATTGAGCGTCAGCCAGCGACTGTTGCAACCCAAAGAGGCTGCGCTGGACCAGCCTGTCTCGCCACCAGCATCGCAACCGGTGGCCGCCGATCAGCTCGATCCTCACCTGATCGCCATTTTGACGGCTGCCGCCGTAGCGGCGCTTGACCGTCCGGTGCGCGTGCTGCGAGTGCGTTACTATCGTCAACCACCCCTGGTATGGGCGCGCCTTGGCCGCGTTAGCGTCATGGCGGCGCGTCAGTTACGTCGCTGATATGCCTCGCGCTGATAGCCACAGGATAATGTCTGAACGTTGTCGGTAAAGACTACAGCGAGTGGAGACAGTATGAAACGCTTACGGATTACCGTGAACGGCGTGAGCTACGAAGTCGAGGTGGAGGTGCTGGCAGATGATGACGAGGCGGCATTGCATGCGCCTACCAGCTTCAATGCATTGCCGCCACCCGCCAAATCTGACCATCCGCCACCGATGCCTTCATCAGCCGCCACCCCTAACGCCAGCGCAACCGGCCCAGGAGTGCTGGTCTCACCTATCGCCGGCATCGTTGCCGAGATTAAGGTGAATGTTGGCGATCAGGTAAAAGAAAATGATCCTTTGGTCGTTATTGAAGCGATGAAGATGAACTCGAATGTGAGTTCGCCAGTCGCCGGCACTATTCGCGCTATCAATGTGAAAGTTGGCGACTCAGTGCGGCAAGGTCAACCATTGCTGGAGTTTGCCTGATGGAATGGCTGATCGGCTTCTTTGAGGCAAGCGGGTTGGCTCATTTGGCCTGGGGCAACCTGCTGATGATCATCGTCGGGTCTGTGTTTATCTACCTGGCGATTGCCCGCAACTTCGAGCCGTTGTTGCTGGTGCCGATAGGTTTTGGTATCATTCTCGGCAATATGCCGTTTGAGCCGGGAATGGGGCAGGGTGTGTACGATCAGGGGAGCGTCCTCAACTACATCTACTTCGGTGTGATCGCCGGTGTGTTCCCACCCCTGATCTTTCTCGGCATCGGCGCAATGACCGACTTTTCGGCGTTGATTGCGCAACCACGCCTGATCTTGCTTGGCGCTGCCGCTCAGCTCGGCATCTTTTTTACCCTGATTATGGCAGTCCTGCTGGGTTCGCGCTTACCATTCCTCGATCTGGCCAGCGCCGACGATCCCATGCGTCTGCTGCGCGCCGCTGCTACGATCGGGATTATCGGCGGCGCCGATGGTCCGACGACCATCTTCATTGCTTCGCGGCTGGCCCCCGATCTCCTTGGCGCGGTTGCGGTGTCGGCCTATTCGTATATGGCACTGGTTCCGGTTATTCAGCCGCCGATTATGCGCCTGCTCACAACCCGCGAAGAACGCCTGATCCGCATGCCGCCACCGGCAGAAATCAGCCGCGCGCAACGCATTCTTTTCCCCATTATCGGCCTGATCGTCTGCGTGTTGATTGTGCCCGATACGCTTCCCCTCCTCGGCATGCTCTTCTTCGGCAACCTGCTCAAAGAAAGCGGAGTCACCGAGCGCTTGGCCCGCACTGCGCGCAGCGCCCTTATCGATAGCGTCACTATTATGCTGGGATTGACCGTCGGCGCCAGCACACAGGCCAGTAACTTTCTCACGCCACGCTCAATCGCGATCTTCGCTCTCGGCGCATGCGCATTTGCTATTTCAACCGCGGGTGGCGTATTATTCGCTAAATTCTATAATCTCTTCACAAAGAACAAGATCAATCCACTCATTGGCGCCGCCGGAGTCTCGGCAGTGCCGATGTCTGCTCGCGTTGCCCATTCAGTAGCTCAGGAGGAAGATCGGCAAAATTTCTTGATCTGGCAGGCAATGTGCCCAAATGTCGCTGGCGTGATTGGTTCGGCAGTTGCTGCCGGCGTATTGCTGGTCATTTTACGCTGACCGGCGCCAGCAGGCGACGGGCAAGTTGTGGCCATTCGGGCAAGAGTCGCAATGCCGTGCAGAGCATAACCATATCAACACTGCCTTCTTGTATAACGGCATCGGCGAGCCATGGATCACTGAGCTGACCCGAACCGATAACAATCGCTTCACTGACAATTCGGCGCACGCCGGCTATGAGCGGAATTGTCCAACCGGGAAAGCGAGCCACATCGGGGGTATACCGATTCAAAGTCACATCGAGCAGTTGGACGCCGGCAGCCACTGCTCGTCGGGCAATCAAGCGCGCATCTTGATGGCTGAGGCCACCGGGAATCAGTTCGGCGACCGGCATACGGAGGCCAATCCAGAGCTGGCGGCCGAACTGCTGACGCAACTGTTCCAGCATGAGCAAGATGGGCTGAATGCGTTCGCTTGTTGGCCCATGCGCGCCATTGCTTGACCATCGCGTCGGTGACACCAGACCTGCCAGCGCGCCATCATCGGCAATCGAGAGAAAGATACCATCTGCGCCAGCGGCCAGCGCGCGCCAGGCAGCAAGGCGATACTGTTCGCTGAGCTGCGCAATCGGGTACTGGCCGGCTGGCGCTTCAAGCAGAAAGGCGATCCGACTGCCAAAGGCATGCGCTGCGGCTGTCAATCGACGCAACCCCGACGTAAAGCAATCGTGCCAGATTCCCAGATGGGGAATCGCCGTTGATGGCTGGCAAACGAGCAGTGGTTCGGTAATAATGAAGCCTACACCTGCCTGCGCTCGTCGCTCATAATAACTGGTCAGCGCGGCATGGCAGAAACCGTCTTCGCCAGCCAATCCACTCGGCGCCGGCGCCATCACAATCCGATTGATCAAATACCGGCCTCCGACCTGAAGCGGCGTGAAGAGATCAGCCATACCACACTCACTCGTATAGTATCTTCGCTGTAAGTATAGCCAGAGAGTTCGATCTTCGGCAAGAGATAGAGGCAATAGCTTGACCTGATCTGATATGATGATAAAAAATGCCTGTCACCACCTGCCTGCGAAAATCCTGGTAGTCTATGTCGATTGTTTACTGCAGGAATTCGGCGCGTCAAAGACTCATCCTGACCGCACTTTTCACGCTCTGGTTGGGCAGCCTGGGTCTGATCTGGATCGTTACTGCCGCTGCCGCGCAGCCAGTCACCAGTCTTCATCGCCTCCCCATGGCGCGCGTGGTCTACTTTCCTACCACCGGTCATCACCTGTCTAACCGGGTTGGCTTCCTCGACTTTTGGCGCGCCAACGGCCAGCTCCACACCTTCGGCATGCCGATCAGCGAAGAACTGGTCATCGACGGTCGTATCGTTCAGTATTTCGAGCGGGCTCGCTTCGAATACCATCCTGAATACGCCGGCAAGCCGCAACAAGTGCAGCTTGGTCTGATCGGACGGGAATGGCTTGAACGATCAGGTTTACTGAAGCCGGCTGTTGCGGCAAACAACAGCGGCGCCTTCTTCCCCGAAACAGGATATACGCTTGACGGAGAGTTTCTAGAGTTCTGGGAGCGACGAGGCGGTTTGCCGATTTTCGGTTTTCCCATTAGTGCTGAGACTCAAGAAGACGGGACAATCGTACAATACTTCGAACGCGCGCGCTTCCGTTACCATCCCGAAGCGCTCTCGCCATTCTTGCGCCGGCAACAGTCTATCTACGGCTTTGATCTCGATGCGCTTCACGAAGTGCAGATCGATGACCTTGGTCACCAGCTCGCCCATCTGCTTGGCATTAACACCAGGCCGGTTGCCCGCCTGCCCGGCGCAGTCGATTGGAGTCCGGCGTTATGGTCGCGCCGGATCGAAGTCGATCTGAGTCGTCAATATCTCTTTGCCTACGAAGACGATTTGCTTGTCTTTACTGCGCCGGTCGCAACCGGTCGAGATGGATTTAATACACCGCGCGGCGAGTTTACGATCTACTATCGACTTCCCGAACAGACAATGGCCGATTGTCTGGGAGGCGAATGCTGGTACGTCCCGAACATTCCCTGGGTACAATATGTGGTTGGCGGCGTGGCGCTGCACGGCACCTACTGGCACAATGCCCACGGCACCGGCGCGCGGATGTCGCATGGCTGCATTAATCTGCGGATCGATGACGCCCAATGGCTCTACGAATGGGCCGATCTCGGCGTGGCGGTCACAGTGTATTGACACATAGGGTTACCATCCAACCAGCACTGCCCGCCAACATCATCGTCGCTTACAATCGCAACATGCTATAATGGCGTCAATACTCGCGCTCTTTCAACTCCAACGGATGCCGCTATGTTCTACGTACCTGATGGCGTGCCGCCGCTCATAACCGGCTCGCTCGCTCGTCTCGAACGCGCCTTGCCTCAGCCCGGTGAGATTCTGGTCAGGCAGGGAGGGCGCGTCGAACCGGATGATGTGATAGCGCGCGGCTTGCGACCAAATCCGCCATATGTCATCAACCTGGCTCGCGCCTTATCCTTACCCCCAACCATGGCGGCACGGGCCGTTGTTGCCCCAATCGGTCAGCCAATTAATGCCGGCGCAGTGCTGGCCCGTCGGCGCGGATTGCCCGGTCGTCGGGTCATAAGCCCTGTCAATGGAATCCTGCATGCGGTTGATCCGGCAACCGGCTATGCCTTCATCAGGCCTGAACCACAACAAATCACGCTGACTGCCGGGATTCGCGGCGTTGTCATGGAGATTATCGATAATCAGCGCGTGGTTATCGAAACACCTGCGGCCCAACTGTACGGCATTTGCGGATTCGGGCCCGATTGCAATGGTGTCACCCGCCTGCTGACGTTCGATCCTGACGAGCCGATTACTGCCGAAATGGTCGATGCCCAAAGTATATACTCGGTCATCATCGGCGGTAAAGGCATCAGCGCTGCCGCATTGCGCAAGGCGGTTGAACATCAGGTGCGCGGAATCATTATTGGTAGCATCGCCGAGCGTGAACTGCGCGCATTTTTCCAGTGGGCTAAACGCATACCCTGGAAAATCGGAAGTCGCAACTGGCAGTGGGCCGGCCAAACCGACTCACCCATCACCATTGTGCTTACCGAAGGAATTGGAAACGCGCCAATGGCCGCGCCGCTGTTCGAACTGCTCGCCAATAACGATCGACGCGAAGTTTTTATCGAGAGCAATACCAGTCTACGCCAGCCTCATCGCCGTCCGCAGATCATCATCCCCCTTTCCCGCAGCAGCACCACTGCGCTCGAACCACCCCGTCCTCCCCTTCGGCCTGGCGCCCTGGTGCGTTTGCTCGACCACGATCACCTCGGTCAAACCGGACGGGTACGCAACCTGCCGCCCCTGCCCTATCGTCTCCCTTCTGGTGTGCGCGCGGCTGCGGTTGAAGTGCTACTCAACACTGGCGAAGCGATCTGGCTGCCGCGGAGCTGCATTGAAGTGCTGGCCTGAAATCGACCGACTTCGCCTCGAAAAACTGTTTCACGCTAGAGTTATTTCGGGTATACTAGTGGTCGATAGTAAATAATGACACATCAAGCGATACCGCGAGAGAATTCAATGACCTACCGTATCGTCGTGGTCGCCCGCACAAACCCCGTGCTCCGCCGCCTGCCCGAAGCGCTGGCAGGTGACGCACAGGTACAAATGTTTGAATCGGCCAATGATGCGCTCTGGTCGATCAGCACTGAACCTCCGGATCTGGTGCTGAGCGAACTCGATCTCGATGAGATGAGTGGTCTCGATCTGGCCGAGATTGTTCCTAACTTCGACCCCCACACTCGCGTTGTCTTATGGGGGAAGGGGTTGAGTGCCGCTGACCGTGAACGAGCGCGGGCCGCCGGTGTTGCCACTGTGCTCAGCGGTGAGATCAGCCTCGATGCGGTGCGCGCTGCTGTTGCAACTGCGCTCGACACACCGCGCGCCGAACCGGTATCACTTGCCGCGCACTCCGCTCCGGCGCATCCGGTGACCGACAAACCTGATCCAACATCATCGTCGGCGGCTAAACCCGAACCTGTAACCACAGAATCTACCCGTCCGGCTGCTGCGACAAGCCCGATCCAGCCGCCGGCTGGCAAAGCAGCAGAATCGGCGCCGCCAGCGGAAGATTCTGCTCCACGCCGCTCTTTCACCCCGGCGCGAATCGTATTGCCATCACGCGCCGAGCGTGAAGCTGCCGAGCGCGCTGCTCGCGAGGCCGCCGAACGCGAAGCTGCTGAACGCGAAGCTGCCGAACGCGCCGCTCGTGAAGCGCATGCCAGAGGAGGCCTGGCTGCCCGAACGCGGGCCGCCGCCGATCGGCGCGCTGCCCAGACAACTACGCCATCGGCCAGCCCATCGCCAGCTACGCCAGAACCGCCGCTGGGATGGCGAAGCGATGGTCGTAACCTGATCGTCACCGAACAAAACATCGCGGCGATTCGCAGCGTGATGAGTCAGCTTGGTCAGGATCTCGGCACTCAGAGTATTATGTTGACCGATCGCGCGGGCATGATCCTGGTCGAAACCGGTGACAAAGGGAACCTGCCCCTCATGGTTGTTTTGCCACTCCTCTCAACCGGTTTCTCGACCACCGGCGAAGTCGCTCGCCAGCTTCGCGAGGAAGATGCAACCAGCGTTTATATTCACGAAGGCGCCAACATCGACCTGTATTGCTTTGATGTCGCGCAACGATTTTTGCTGGTGCTGGTTTTCAACAAGCGAGTAGCCAGCTCAAAGATTGGCGCTGTGTGGGTCAATGCCAAACGCGCGATCCGCGAATTGCGCGATGTGCTGGCGCGGTAGCGCCAGACTATCCTGCGGGGAACGACTCACATCGCAACCCCGACAATAGTTACACCATTCCACCAAAAAACCGAAACATTGTCACGAACAACAGGGGCGCAGCAATGTTCGCCCCTGTACTGTTGCCAGATAACGATGGCAGACCCGTCAACCAGGTTACAACCACCGATCATAAGAACGGGTGACACCCGCTTTCCATATCGAAACTGCGTCGTCGCGCGACGGCGCCGCGCCGCCCTGCGCGAGTTGCCCATAGCGCACAGCTATGGTATACTCGCGACGGCCTCGCAAAACAGCACCAACCGTCATAGCAGAAGAATAATCAATTTGCGAAAATTTGCGAGGTACGTTATACTGATTGTGAAAGGTAGAACAAAATAGGTGGTTGTTCGCGCTGAGCAAGGCAGCAGCGTCCTATGACACCGTGAATGCTGCGCGATGCCCGGCACTGTCGAACAGGAGGTAGGCGTTGTCAACGCGGACTCGAAACATTCTCATTATCGTAGGGGCGCTCATCATCTCGATCGCCAGTCGCTTCTTCCTCTATACTGGCCCACCGCACGTCGAAGTTGCCGCCGAAGTCATCTTTGATGGCATTCCCGGTTTTCCCATCACCAATTCATTCGTCGTCACCATCATTATTGATATTTTTGTGATTGCGCTGGCCGTAGCCGCCACCCGCAATCTGCAAATGGTGCCGCGCGGATTGCAGAACGTGATGGAGTTCATCCTCGAATCGTTGTACAATCTCTTCCGCAACATCAATGCGAAGTATGTCGCGACTGCCTTCCCGCTGGTAGCAACGATCTTCCTCTTCGTACTGTTCGGTAACTGGTTCGGCTTGCTACCGGGTGTCGGCTCGATTGGCGTTTGTCACGAGAAGCACAAAGAAGAGCATAGCGCGATGATTGAAGAGCGCCTGGCGCTCGCCGGGCCGGCTAGCGTGTTGGCAGCCGAAAGCGAGGAGGCGTATGACACATGCGCCGCGCAAGGCAAGAAGCTGGTGCCCCTCTTCCGCGCGCCGGCGGCTGACCTCAACTTTACCTTCGCGATTGCTGTCATCTCGTTCGTGTTCATCGAGTACTGGGGCTTCCGCGCGCTTGGCCCTGGCTATCTGAAGAAGTTCTTCAATACCAACGGCATTATGTCGTTCGTCGGTATCATCGAGTTTATCTCAGAAATCGTCAAGCCCTTTGCGCTGGCCTTCCGTCTTTTCGGCAATATCTTTGCCGGTGAAGTGCTACTGGTAGTGATGGCTTTCCTCGTGCCGCTCTTGCTACCACTTCCCTTCTACGGCTTCGAGGTGTTCGTTGGTTTCATCCAGGCGCTGATCTTTGCGCTGTTGACCTACGCCTTCCTGAACATTGCCGTGACCGGCCACGATGAGGAGCATGCACACTAGTTTGCGTCCTCGCGCGGCGTCAGCCGCGAGTGTTTCATTGCAAGGGTTCGTCGCAGAGTTTGCTATAAGGAGGCATCTCAATCATGGAGGGTTTGAATCTCGTCGCAACCGCGCTCGCAGTTGGTTTGGGCGCTATTGGGCCGGGTGTCGGCATCGGTATCATCGTGTCAGGCGCGGTGCAGGCGATTGGCCGCAATCCTGAAATCGAGAATCGGGTCGTTACCTACATGTTTATTGGTATCGCCTTTACCGAAGCGCTGGCAATCTTCGGTCTGGTGATTGCGTTCTTGATCGGTTTTGGCGTGTTGCAGTAGAGCACATTGCGCGTTACGGGAGGTTTGAAGGGTGGAAGCATTAGGCATTAACCTGACCCTATTTCTCGCGCAACTGATCAACTTTCTGCTCTTGATCTTCATTCTGCGCGCGCTGTTGTACAAGCCGGTAATGAACCTGCTTAACGAGCGCACCAAGCGGATCGAAGAGAGCGTCCGCGACGCTGAGAAAGTGCGTGAGCAGTTGGCCAATGCCAGGCGCGACTACGAAGCTGAGCTGGCCAAAGCGCGCCAGGAAGCGGCCCGGATCGTGGCGCAGGCCCAAGAGCGCGCCAAGCAGCAGGAAGCTGAAATCATTGCGCAGGCCCGCCGCGAAGCTGAGCGTCTGAAAGAAGAGGCGCGCGCCCAGGCTGAGCAAGAGCGCGCCCGGATGTTGAGCGAGGCTAAGAGCCAGATCGCTGATCTGGTAACGTTGACGGCTAGCCGTGTGCTCGGCGCCGAATTGCAGGCCCGCGGCCACGATGCGTTGATTGCCGAGTCGCTGGCGGCGCTCGATCGCCGCAACTAACGTCGTGGCACTGGTCTGATCCAGGCTGCGTGAGGAAACAGAGAGTATGGCAACGACCATTGATGCACGGGCATTGGCCAACCCACTGATAGAAGCGCTGCTAACAACCGCCGCCGAGCAGATTCGAGCAGTGGCGCCGCGGATTGCTGGCCTGTCGGCCAGCGATGCTGCGGCGGCCCTGCCGGCAGATCTGCTGCCACAGGTGCGTAACTTCTTGCTCTCGATGGCTAAAGAAGGTCTCACCGGCGAATTGCACGCAGTGGCTGAAGCCATCCAGACTTACCTGGAAACCGGCAGTCGCGTCATCGACGCCAGTGTGACCAGCGCGATTGAGTTGAACAGTGAGCAGAAGGAACGCATTGCCGGTGAGTTGCGCCGACGCTACGGCGATGTGCATGTGACGTATCATGTTGATCCGACGCTGATTGGCGGTTTGATCATTCGGGTAGGCGATCAGGTGCTTGACAATAGCCTGCGCGCCCGCCTCAGCGCCATTCAGCGCGCATTGCAGGCAAGTTAATTTCAGCACTCAGCTCGCTGGCCCGGTATTGCCGGCTACCAGCGCGACGGAGTAGAGCATGACGACGATTACTGAAGAATTGATCGCCCGGCTGAAGCAGGGGATCATCAGCGGCGTCGACCTTCAGCCGCGTCAGGTCAATGTCGGCACGGTGATTGCCGTCGGTGACGGTGTCGCGCGGCTGTCCGGCCTTGATCAGGTTGTCGCCTCTGAGATCGTAGAGTTCCCGCCTAAGGCTGGCCGGAATGAGTCGATTTATGGCATTGCCCTTAACCTCGAACAGGATAGCGTCGCTGCAATCATTCTCGGCGATGACGAAACGATTGAGGAAGGGGATATGGTTACCTCGACCGGGCGCGTGATTTCGGTTCCGGTCGGGCAGGGTCTGTTGGGCCGCGTGGTCAACCCGCTCGGTCAGCCAATCGATGGCAAAGGCCCGATTGTCTATGAGAAGACACGCCCGATTGAGCGCATCGCTCCCGGTGTCATTACCCGTAAGTCGGTCGATACACCGGTTCAGACCGGTATTATCGCTATCGATGCCCTGATCCCGATCGGTCGCGGTCAGCGTGAGCTGATTATCGGCGACCGCCAGACCGGAAAGACGGCAGTTGCCATCGACACGATCCTTAACCAGAAGGGTCAGGGGATGGTGTGCATCTACGTCGCGATCGGTCAGCGCCGCGCCCAGGTCGCGCAGGTGGTGGGTACTCTTGAGCGCTTCGGCGCAATGGAGTATACGATTGTGGTGTCGGCAACTGCCTCCGAGAGCGCCGCGCTCCAATATATTGCCCCCTACGCCGGTTGCGCGATGGGTGAAGAGATTATGGAGAACGGCGTAATGCTCAACGGGCAACTGGTGAAGGATGCCCTGATTGTCTATGATGATCTGAGCAAGCACGCTGTGGCTTACCGGCAGGTCTCGCTCTTGCTGCGCCGCCCACCAGGCCGCGAAGCGTATCCCGGCGACGTGTTCTACCTGCACTCGCGCTTGCTCGAGCGTGCCGCCCGCCTTAATGAGGAATACGGTGGCGGTTCGCTGACGGCGCTACCGGTGATCGAGACCCAGGCTAACGACGTGTCGGCCTACATTCCGACGAACGTTATCTCGATTACCGACGGGCAAATCTACCTTGAATCTGACCTGTTTAACGCCGGTCAGCGCCCGGCACTCAACGTGGGTATTTCGGTGTCGCGTGTAGGTGGCGCAGCCCAAACCCGGGCAATGCGCGCTGTAGCCGGTAAGCTGAAAGGCGAGCTGGCTCAGTTCCGCGACCTTGCTGCCTTCGCCCAGTTTGCCAGCGATCTCGACGCGACCACCAAAGCGCAGATCGAACGCGGTCAGCGCCTGCAAGAACTGCTCAAGCAGCCCCAGTATCAACCGCTGGCCGTCGAGGATCAGGTGGCCGTGCTCTACGCGGCAACCAACAACTACCTTGATGATGTGCCGGTGCCGATGATTACGAAATGGCGTGATGATTTCCTGGCCTTCTTGCGCACCGCCCATCCAGAGGTGCGGAAGCTGATCTACGACAATCGTCTTGATCGCAAGTTCCCTTCGCCTGAAGTGAAAGAGGCCCTGGAATCGGCAATCAAGGAATTTAAGGCAACCAGCAACTATAGCTAACAGCAACACCGGCGGGCGGATCATACGCCCGCTCGCCGGCTGATTGACTGTAAAGGGTTCGATATGGCGAGCAGTCGCGAGATTAAGCGCCGCATTCGTTCGGTCAAAAACGTTGCTCAAATTACGCGAGCAATGGAGATGGTCTCGGCTTCCAAGATGCGGCGCGCGCAACGAAATGTGTTAGCTACCCGGCCATACGCTGACCGCATGCGGGAGGTGATGGCCAATCTGACAGCGCGGGTCGTCGGCGCGGCCCGCCGCGGGACGCTGCTCGAGAAACGCGAGACAGTGAAGAGTGTGGCGTTGCTGGTGGTAACCCCGGATCGCGGCCTCTGTGGTAGCCTGGTCGCCAACGTCTTGCGCCGCGCCGGGCGCTTTATTACCGAGCAACGAGCAATGGGACGCACGGTTGATGTCTATACCTTCGGGCGAAAAGGGCGCGATTTCTTCCTGCGCACCGGCTTTGCGCCCGCCGGTGAAGCAACCCGGCTTGGCGATGCGCCAAAGCTCGAGGCCATCCTCGGCGTGGCCATCAGTGCCATCAGTGGCTTCCAGTCGGGCAAATATGATGAACTCTATATTGTCTACAGCGAGTTCATCAATACGCTTGTGCAACGACCGGCGATTAAACAATTGTTACCGGTCGAAAGCCCCGCTATCTCGACCACGACAAACGTCGATTACACCTACGAGCCGGGCGAAGAAGAGGTGTTGAATAGCATTCTGCCGCGTTATGTGGAAACCCAGATCTACCAGGCCGTGCTGGAAAGTATCGCCAGTGAGCATAGCGCGCGTATGGTAGCGATGCGGAATGCCACCAACAATGCGAAGGATCTCGTGCGCGATCTAACGCTCTCATTCAACAAGGCGCGGCAGGCCGCCATTACCAAAGAGGTCAGCGAGATCGCTTCGGGCGCCGCTGCACTCACACCAGTTAATGCTTAGAGGAGGAGCCGATGCCGGCAAAGGGGGTTATTCAAGAGATTATCGGCGTGGTGATCCGGGCGAAGTTCCCTGAGGATCAGGTGCCGGAAATCTATAACGCAATCGAAATTCCACTGGAAAATGGCGATCGCCTCGTCTGCGAGGTGCAGCAGCAACTCGGCAATGGCGTGGTGAAGGCGGTCGCAATGGGTTCCACCGACGGCTTGCGCCGCGGCCTCGAAATAATCGACACCGGTCGCCCAATCGCCGTTCCGGTTGGCCCGGCCACGCTAGGACGAGTGTTTAATGTATTGGGCGATCCGATCGATGGCCTGCCACCGATCGGTCCAGAGGCTGAGCGTCGCCCTATTCACCGCGATCCGCCGAGCTTTGAAGAGCAGAATACGCAGGCGCAAATTTTTGAAACCGGGATTAAAGTGATCGACCTGATCGCGCCATTTACGCGCGGTGGTAAGACGGCTATCTTCGGTGGCGCCGGCGTGGGTAAGACGGTCGTTATTCAAGAGCTGATCGCAAATATCGCGAAAGAGCAATCGGGCTTCTCGGTGTTTGCCGGCGTCGGTGAACGTTCACGCGAAGGTAATGACCTCATCCACGAGATGAAGGAAGCTCGTATCGACGAAAATACCACCGTGTTTGACAAGACGGTGATGGTCTTCGGTCAGATGAACGAGCCGCCGGGCGCCCGCCTGCGGGTAGGACTAACCGCGCTGACTATGGCCGAGTACTTCCGCGATGAGGGGCGTGATATTCTGCTCTTTATCGATAACATCTTCCGCTTTGTGCAGGCCGGTTCTGAAGTGTCGTCGCTTTTGGGCCGTATGCCGTCGCAGGTGGGTTATCAGCCGACCCTGGGCACCGAGATGGGTGAACTGCAAGAGCGGATTACCTCGACCAAACGCGGCTCGATTACGTCGATGCAGGCGGTGTACGTGCCGGCAGACGACTATACTGACCCGGCGCCGGCAACCGTGTTTAGTCACCTCGACGCGACGATCTCGCTCGAGCGCAGCATTGCCGAACGCGCGATCTTCCCCGCCGTCGATCCACTGGCGTCAACTTCGCGCATTCTCGACCCGAACATCGTGGGCGAGGAGCACTACCGGGTAGCGCAAGAGGTCAAGCGCGTGTTGCAGCGCTACAAAGACCTCAAAGACATTATTGCTATTCTCGGTATGGAAGAACTGAGCGACGAAGACAAGCTGACCGTTCAGCGCGCGCGCAAGATCGAGCTGTTCTTCTCGCAGCCATTTACTGTGGCGCAGCAATTCACCGGTCGCCCTGGCAAGTATGTGCCGGTGAAGAAGACGGTTGAGAGCTTTGCCCGCCTGCTCAACGGCGAGGGTGATCACATCCCCGAGTCGTTCTTCTATATGCAGGGCGACTTCGATGACGTGCTGGCCACTTACGAGGCGAGCCAGAAATAAGTTCGGATCGGCGGCGCGGTTTACCCGCGCCGCCACCTGAGCTGAATGGCAGGTAGAAGGAGCAGTCTATGCCCATCCACTTAGAGATTGTCACTGCCGAGCGGGTGATCTTGTCGGACGATGTTGATATGATCAGCGCGCCGACCAAAGATGGCCGGATCGGAATCCTGCCCCGCCATGCTCCGCTGATGACGATCCTCGAACCGGGCGAGCTAGACATCATCAAGAATGGCGAGCGGACGCCGTTTGCTGTGTCGGGCGGGTTTATGGAAGTGCTGCCGCACCGGGTCACGATTCTGGCCGACACGGTTGAGCGAGCCGATGAGATTGATGAGGCGCGAGCGGAAGCGGCGCGAGCGGAAGCTGAGGCCCGGCGGCGCGAAGCGCAAAGCGAGCGTGATATGGCGCTGGCCGAGGCTAAACTGCGCAAAGAGATGGTGCGTCTGCGGGTTGCGCAGTTGAACAAGATCAAGCGCCGCCAGTCATAGGGAATTGGTTCAAAACCTAAAAGCCTGGCAAGAGAGGCGCCTGCGCGCCTCTTCGCTCTTTTCCGATTACGATTCTACAATACAATGAGGTACGATTTACTACCGGCCATTCCGGCCTCGTTCCCGCCCTTTTCATCGTCAGCGAACGAGGACTACATGTCACGCTCTCCGTTTCATCACTGTGGAAGGAGGCACGACGCGCCGGGCACCTGCGTCTGCTCCCTTCCCACCCTTGCACCGTCAGCGAACGAGGAGC
>OGCI01000134.1_pt1 | contig 91683 bp, 79 predicted proteins | sample 1570021 | NCBI WGS metagenome assembly OGCI01 (sample SAMN06264664, study PRJEB24512) | hot springs metagenome | isolation source: Hot spring water | place: South Africa: Tshipise | collected 2015-06-21
GTAGCCTCATCTTGCCTTCATCCGGTGTTTTATCGGCTCTCCGTCGGCCTGGATCCGGTCTCTCGACTCCCTCTTTTCGCTCGTACCGGCAGGAGTGTCTGTCCCTAAGAGCGGTGTCTGGCACTTTTGGTTGGCCGGTCAGCCGGGTGGGGCTGGGCACATTCTTCCGCTCCTTGCCATGGCATGGAGCTTTTAAAGAGGCAGCAGGGCCAGTACAGTGAGGAGCTCCCGCTTCAAGGGATACATGGGAACGTGAAGCCCGCGCTGGCCAGCCTCTACCAAGCCGTGGAGATCGAGCAGGAACCGCCGCCGCTCCTGGTCGGCGAGCGCTGCAACGCCAACGGGTCCAAGGCCTTCCGGGAACGGTTGCTGGCGGACGACTTCGAAGGATGTGTCCAGATCGCCCTCGCGCAGGAAGCCGAAGGGGCCCACGTCATCGACCTATGCACTGCCTACGCCGGCCGGGACGAATTGCGCGACCTGACGACCCTCGTGCCCCTGCTGGCCCGGACCGTGCGGCTGCCCCTGTGCATCGATTCGACCACCCCCGAGTGCATCGAAGCCTGCCTGCGCCTCTATCCGGGCCGATGCCTGATCAACTCGATCAATCTCGAAGACGGCGGCCGAAACCTTAACCGTATCTGTCCTCTCATCCGCCGACACGGGGCGGCCGTGGTGGCCCTGACCATCGATGAGCGTGGCATGGCCATGACCGCTGACGACAAGGTCGCCGTCGCCGAACGAATCCACGATCTCGCCATCGGACGGCACGGCCTCCGACCATCGGATCTCTTCTTCGACACCCTGACGTTCACCGTTGGTTCCGGCGACGAGTCGCTCCGTCGCGCCGCCTTGGAAACTTTGGAGGCCATCCGCCGAATCAAACGGCGCTGGCCCGACGTCCACACGATCCTTGGCCTGAGCAATGTTTCCTTCGGGCTGCCCGCTGCCGCGCGACGCGTTTTGAACAGCGTCTTTCTCCACGAGGCCGTGGCCGCCGGCCTCGACGCCGCCATCGTCCACGCCGGCCGGATCCTGCCGCTGACGTCCATTCCCGAGGCCGACCGGGAGATCTGCCTCGATCTGCTGTATGATCGGGTGCGCGATCCGGCTGCTCTGCCTCTCGCCGCCTTCCTCGAGCACTTTCGGCCGGCCGCCGCGAGCGCGCCACCCCAGTCGCGAGCCGCTGCGGGCAGAACCGCCGGGCCGTCCCAGCAAGCCCTGTTCGACAAGGTCCTGCGCGGCGACAAGGATGGCCTCGAGGACCTGCTGGCCATTCTCCGGCGCCGCCTTCCCCCGACAGCCATCATCAACGACGTTCTCGTGCCGGCGATGCGCCACGTGGGCGAGCTCTTCGGACGCGGCGAAATTCTGCTCCCCTTCGTCCTCCAGTCCGCCGAGGTCATGAAGCGCGCCGTCTCGCTGCTCGAGCCCTTTCTAGACCGATCCGCCGACCGCCACGCCCTGACCGTACTGTTGGCCACGGTCCAAGGCGACGTGCATGACATCGGCAAGAACCTGGTGGACATCATCCTTTCGAACAACGGCTACCGCGTTCACAACCTCGGCATCAAGGTGCCGGCCGAGACGATCATCGCGAAGGCTCGCGAACTCTCAGTCGACGTCATCGGCCTGAGCGGCCTGCTGGTCAAATCGGCCCTGGTCATGCGCGACAGCATGGCCCAGTACGCCGAGGCGGGCCTGCGATGTCCGATCCTTCTTGGCGGCGCGGCGCTCACGGCAAAATTCGTCGCGCAGGAGTGCGCTACAAGATATCCGGGTCCTGTGGTCTATTGTGCGGACGCGTTCGCCGGCCTGCGGGCGATCCAGGCCTTCGAAGCGGGGGCGCTGACCTCCACCGCCTGGCAGCCGCCCACCGCGGCGGCTGTAGCCGAACCGGCGGGGCCGGACACGGAGATCCGTCGCGACGTTCCGGTCCCCACCCCGCCGTTTTTCGGCTGCCGGCACGTGTGCGACATCCCGCCAGCGGCCCTGTTTCCGTACCTGAACCTCGAAGCGTTGTTCCGCGGGCGATGGGGCTACCGACGCGGCCGGATGAGCGCGGAGGAGTACCGTGACCTGATCGAGGGACGGGTCCGCCCGCTCTTCGACGCCCTGGGCCGCCGCGTCATCGAGGAAAGGTTGGCCCGCCCTGCCGTGGCCTACGGATATTTTCGGTGTTGGCGCGACGGCGACCGTCTGGTGACCGAGGCCGACGGGCGGCGTCACGTCTTCACCTTTCCGCGCCGAACCCTGCCGCCTCGTCTCTGCATCGCCGATTTTTTCCGCTCCGAGCAGGAGGGTGGCGACGTGGTGGGGTTTTTCGTGGCCACCCTCGGGCCGGACCTGGACCGCGCCATTCATGATCTGTATGGACGCGACGCCTACCACGATTACCTGATGCTGCATGGCCTCAGCGTCGAACTGACCGACGCGCTGGCGGAGTACTGGCATGAACGGATGCGCGAGGAGCTCGGGATCGCGAGCCGGCGGCCGGCCGACGTAACGGGATACGTCGTCCAAGACTACCAAGGCTCCCGCTACGGATTTGGGTACCCTTCCTGCCCCGATCTGTCGGCCCACCTCGCCGTCTTCGAGCTGCTCGATCCCGGCGCCATCGGCGTCACCCTGACGGAGAGCTTCGAAATGGTACCGGAGCAGAGCACCTCCGCCCTGGTGGCGCACCATCCCCAAGCCAAGTACTTCAACGTTTGACGTTCGGACCGACGGCGTGCGCAGCGGCGTGTGACCGCGTGCCGCCCGGATCGTGTGTCGCGGGATGACACGCGGAAAGCCGGTGCGCGTTGCCATGGCGTCGGACAAGGCGGCCTCGCACGCGATCGACGTTTCCGGGAGCCGCCTGCGGGGCCCTCACGCCGGTCGGCGGGCGGAATGAACCCGCTCGACAAGCCGGCGAACGCGTTCGGGATCGGTCTCCTTTCGGATCCCATGCCCGAGGTTGAAGATGTGACCCGGGCGGCCGCCCGCCCGGCGCAAAATGTCGTCCACCGCCAAGTCCAGCCGCTCCTCGGGCCCGAGGAGCAGGTCGGGATCGAGGTTGCCCTGAATAGCGCGATCACCCGCCAGGCCTCGTCGAGGTATACGTCAGCACCGACGCTGACGACCTCTGCGCCAACGTCGGCCACCAGTTCGAGCAACGCTCCCGAACGGCCGGCGAAATGGATGCGCGGGACGTGGCCGGCCACTTGGCGAAACACCTCGGCGGTCTTCGGCCGGACGCGATGGCGGTACTCGTCGACCGACAGCAACGGCGCCCATGTGTCGAACACCTGCACCGCCCGCGCCCCGGCCCGGACCTGCAGCGCGAGAAAGGCGCCGGCGGCAGACGCAAGTTTCTCAAGCAACAGGTCGGCCGCGGCGGGCTGGGAGCGGAAAAACTCCAACGCGAGCGGAAACCTCCGCGAACCGCCGCCTTCGATCGCGTAACAAGCCAGCGTGAAGGGCGCGCCGACGAAGCCGATCACGGGCACACGGTCCGCAAGCACCCGACAAACGCGGCGGATCGCTTCCAGCGTCGGTTCAAGCCGCTCGCCGGCCGGCGCCCACGGCAGGGCATCCACGTCCGCCGCCGAGCGGATCGGACGCGCGATGCGCGGCCCCTCGCCAGGGGCAAAGTCGGGGCCCAGATCCATCGCATCGAGGAGCACGAGGATGTCGGCGAACACGATCGCGGCGTCGAAGTCGAACAACCCGAGCGGCTGAAGCGTCACCTCCGCGGCGAGGTCGGGTGAACGAAGCAATTCCAGCATCGAAGCCCTCTCGCGCAGCCGGCGATAGGCGGGCAGGTAACGGCCGGCCTGGCGCATCAGCCAAATCGGCGTGCGGTCCGTCGGCCGGCGGTGGCACGCAAGGAGGAAGCGCGAAGCGGAGGCCTGATCGGCGGGGCCTCCAGCGCTCATGGCGGGGCCTCGACCTTGACGCGGGCGGCGGCCTCGAAGGCGGCGGACCACGCCGGGAGCGAACGCTCGAGCAGGTCGTCGCCGTGGGCGGCGGAGAGGAAGGCCACCTCGTAGGGCGACGGCGGCAAATAAACGCCGGCCGATAACAGCGCGTGGAACAGGGGGCGGAAGCGGGTCGCATGGGAGGCCGGGATGTCCTCAAACGCGCGGGGGGGGCGATCCATGAAGAAGACGGAGAACATGCTGCCGAGAACGGGGACAACGGCGGGAACGCCGGCGGCGCCCGCGCGCGCTTCGATATCGGCCGCGAAGCGGGCCGTGCGGGCATTCAGTTCGTCGTAGGAGAAACGTTCCCGCAGGGCCCGGAGCGTCGCCAGCCCGGCGGCGACGGACACGGGGTTGCCGCTGAGCGTGCCGGCCTGATAGACGGGGCCGAGGGGCGCGAGAAGGTCCATCAGTTCGGCGCGGCCGGCCACCGCGCCCATCGGCAAGCCGCCCCCGATGATCTTGCCGAGACAGAGAAGGTCGGGACGGACGTCCGAAACGCCGAGGGCGGGGCCGGCGCTGCCGTAACGAAGCCGAAAGGCGGTGATGACCTCGTCCCAAATCAGCAGAGAGCCGCAGGCGTCCGCCAGTTCGCGCAGCCGCCGGAGAAAGGCCGGATCGGGCAGGAGCAGGCCCACGTTGGCGGGGGCGGGTTCGAGAAGGATGGCCGCAAGGTCGCCGCCATGTCGTTCCACGATGCGTTCCACCTGCTCCGCAGAGTTGAAGCGGGCGACCACGGTTTGGGCGGCGCACGCGGGCGGAACGCCGGCGGAGGTGGCCTCGGCGAGGCCAGCGACGCCGCTGCCGGCGCGCACCAGCAGGCCGTCGGCATGGCCATGGTAACAGCCGCTGAACTTCAACACGAGGTTCCGTCCGGTGGCGCCGCGGGCAACGCGAAGGGCGCTCATGCAGGCCTCGGTGCCGGAGCTGACGAGGCGGACCTTCTCGGCCGCGGGAATGGCCTGGCGCAAGGCTTCGGCCATCTCGATTTCGGTGGCGGTGGTGACCGCGAAACTGGCGCCGCGGGCGGCGGCATCGGATACGGCGCGAACCACCTCGGCCGGCGCATGGCCGAGGATCAGCGGTCCGAACGAGAGGCAAAAATCGAGCAGACGGCGGCCGTCTTCGGTGATCAGCCAAGGTCCCTCCGCGCGGGCGGCGAAGATCGGTTCGCCGCCGACGGAGCGGAACGAGCGGACGGGGCTGTTGACGCCGCCGGGCATGGCGACGCGGGCACGGTCGGCCAGCGTGGGCGGGCGGGCACCGGCGTTCACGGAGCCCTCCGGCGCGCAGTGAGGCGTTCGATCCGGGCGCGTCGCCGGACGCGGGCTGGGCGCGGCTCGGCGCGATCGCCGGCGAGCCAGCCCATCAGGCGAGGAGCGAAGTAGGTGACGACGGCCGAGGCACCGGCACGGTGGAACGCGGCCAGGGTCTCGAGCGCCGCCTCGCGCAGGTCAACGGCACCGGCGGCGGCGGCGTGGCAGAGCATCGCGTACTCGCCGGAAACCTGATAGGCCAGCACGGGAACGGCGACGGCGTCCCGCGCCTCGCGAACCAGGTCGAGGCACGGCAGGCCGGGTTTCACCAGCACGGCATCTGCGCCCTCGTCCACATCGCGGCGCAGCGCGCGCAGGGCAAGCCGGCGCGAAGGTGGAGGCAGTTGATAGGCCCGGCGGTCGCCGAAGGCGGGGGCGGACCTGGCCGCTTCGCGGAAAGGGCCATACAGGCAGGATGCGAGCTTGGCGGCGTAGCTCAGGATCGCCGTCGTCGAGCGGCGGACGGATTTGAGCGCCGCGCGGATGGCGGCGACGCGGTTGTCCATCATGTCCGACGGCGCGACCACATGGGCGCCGGCCTCGGCATAGGCCGCCGCGATCTGGGCCAGTCGCGCGATGGAGGCTTCGTTGTCCAGGCTGCCGTCCGGCCGCAGGATTCCGCAGTGGCCATGGGAGGTGTAGGCGCACAGGCACACGTCGGCAATCAGCAGGAGATCGGGATAGGCGGTGCGCAGCAGGCGCAGGGCGCGGGGCACGGGGGCGGCGGGGTCGTCCGCGCGCGAACCGCGTTCGTCGCGGCCCTCGCCGATGACGCCGAACAGCAACACCGCACGCAGCCCGGCGGCCACGGCCGGGTCGAGCACCTCGCGGAGACGATCCACTCCCCAGCGGCACTGGCCGGGCATCGCCGCGATCGGCTCGCGGACGCGGCGGCCGTCGGCGACGAAAAGGGGCCAGATGAGGCGGTCCGGCGAGGGCCCCCCATCGGCCTGCCAGAGCCGCAGCACGGGATGGCCGATGCCGGGATGGAGTTCAACCGGCGTCATCGAGGAGCTCTCCTTTCATTCCGGCGGCGTCGAGGGCGGCGAGCGTGGCCGGTCCGATCGCCAGCCAGCGTCGTCGCGCGCCGCGTTCGGCGGGGTAGTGGCGGAGAAACGACGCGACGGTGCTGGGGCTGGTGAACAGCGCGCCGGCAAACCCGGACGGCAACGGTCCGGGGCAATGATCCAAGGTCTCGTACAACACGACGGGCACCAGCTCGACGCCGCACGGCGCCAACGCGCGGCGGCGCTCGTCGGCCGGCGCACGATCGGAACAAGGGTAGAAGACGCGGGCGATCCCGCCGGGCCAGCCGGCCGCCAGGCCGGCTACGCCGCGCATGTCGTGCACGACGTGGTCGGGCGCAAGGCCCAGACGCTCCATCGCGTCGGCCGTGGCCGGCCCGACGGCGAGCAGGCGGCGACCCGTGAGCGCCCGCACATCGCGCCAGTGGACAAGCGCTTCCACGAACGCGGCGGCGGCAAAGGCGGAGGCGAACAGGACGGCATCGCAGGCCGCCAGGCCGCTTTCCAGCGCGGCCACCCGTTCGGCCAGCGGCCGCGGGCGGCGCCGGATCATCGGCCAGGTGGCGGTCTCGCCGAGCCCGGCCAACCGATCGGGCCGCGTGCCGAGGATCAGCAGCGTGCGGGGTCCGATGCGGCCCGGCTCGGCGGCAGGAGGAACATCGCCGCGTTCGTCGAGCAGTTTCTGCCGAAAGTCGAGAGGCCGCAATGCGGCAAACCACTGGTCGTCCGAAGACCGCGCAACCACCGCGAGGTGGCCTTGCAGGGGTGCGGCCGCATCGAGCAGATACGAGTGGATGCGTTCAGCGAGCCCGAGGCGGATCAGCGCGCAGGCCGCGACGACGATCGCGTCGTAGTCGCCCCGGTCGAGGGCCGCCAGCCACTGTTCGATGTTGCCGCGGAGGGGGACCGTTTCGGCGTTCCGAATAACCCGGCGGACGGCCGCATAGCGCCGGGGAGTACTCGAGCCCACCCGCCGGACAGCGGCGAGGTCCGGCACACCTTCGCGGAGGACGAAGGCGTCACGAAGATCGAGGTTCGGCAGGAACGCGGCCACCGCCAGTTCGGGCCGCAGACGGCGGGGAAGGTCCTTGGCCGAGTGGACGGCCAGGTCGCAGCCGTCGGCCAACAGGAGGCCGTCGAGGTCGCGGGTGAAAAAATCGTCCGGTACGGAGGGATCGGCCAGGGCCGTCACGCGGTCGCGATCACCCGGCGTCTCGGCCCAGATGAACTCGAAAGCCACCTGCGGGCCCAAGGCCGTCCGAAACGCGGCGACGGCCTCGGCGACCTGCGCGCGGGACAGGGGGCTGGGCCGAGCGGCGATCCTCAGGGGGCGGCCGCCCATGTGCGCGCTCCCTCGGCAACGAGGCGGGCCGCGATATCCGCACGCCGACGGCGGTCCTCGAAGTTGACCTTTGCCCGGGCCTCCACCTCGCCCAGCGAGACATAGCGCAGGTCCTTCAGTTCGCGCACATCCGTCGCGCAATCCGGTGGCACGCCGAGGTACACGATCACCAGCGGCCGGCGCGCCGCAGCGAGGTGCCGGGCATCGAGGACCGGATGGGGGGGCCGCGGTCGCGCAGATGATCCCGCCGGCCCCCTCCAGCAGCGAGGCGAGCGTGTCCAGACCGCCCGCGAATCCGCCCACGAGGGCGGCGACCCGCAACGCGTTCTCGGGGCACCGGCCGGCGACCCGGACCGCTTCGACGCCGCGCCCGGCCAGCCTCCGCGTCACCGACACCGCCAGCGATCCGGAACTGACCACGGCCACCGGCCAGCCCGCCGGCATATCGCTCAGCAGCTCCCGCACCGCCAAGGTCGCCAGCGAAATCATGGACCGGTCAATCCCGCTTTCCCGCCGCGCGCGACGGGCCAATTCGAGGACGTCCTGAAAGACGCGATCCAAGGCCGCATCGTCCGCACCGCCCAGTTCGCGGAACCGGCGGTAGGATTCTCGGACCTGGCCAAGGATCTCGAGCTCGCCCAACACCCGGCTTTCGAGGCCCGCGGCGATGCGGGCCAGCCGTTCGAAGGCCTCCGCGCCGCGCCATTCCTGTCGGATGGCGTGCGGTTCCACCACGCCCGGCCGCCCCAGACCATACCATTCGAGGCGCTGATACGTATCCAGGACAAGGCCCCGGCCGGCCGACGCCCCCATAGCGCAGCGACCCGCTCCGCCCGGCCGGCAGGTTCGTCCAAACGGAGGTCAAGGCCGGTCAGGCCGATGAAGCGACGCCGAGGCTCGACCGTCGCCGTGGCGGGCTTCAACGCGGCGGTTGGGGACTTCGAGGGCATGGAAACCAGCGCGGCGCTCTTTGGACCAGGCTAGCGGCCGCCAGCAGGGGTGGCAAGTCTGTGAACCGTGACGATACGAAGAGGTCTCGAAGGTACGTCCCCGACGGCCCTGCGTTTTTCGAGCAGAGATCCGCTCTCCCCTTCCGTGAGACGACGATGGGAATGGCGCGGCGTTTTCCCGGCGGTGCGAATTTGACAAAGGGCTGGCGCCGGCGATGGTTTAAAGCCTTCCCATGAAGTCTCGAGAACGAGAAGATGACGTGAAACCATCGAACGGAAAAAAGAAGCCGGCGCCGTCTTCCAATCTGTACGATACGGCGGTTCGTCGGCAACCGTTGTACCACGCCCGGCCGGGCTATCCCCCTCCGCGAGACAATCGTCGCGGCGGGAAGGGAACCGTGATGGGCTGGGGCGTGGTCGCGGGCGCCGCTGGCGCGATCGCGGTAGCGGCCGCAGTGGCCGCCCGGCTCGGGTGACCTCGTCGGCCGGCGCACCGTTCTGGTGGTTGCGCGCGCACGAGCGAGATGGCGTACGCCCTCCAATCCGGAATTGCCGTACGCACGCCACTCACAGGGCCTGATCTTGGCGAGGACGGTCCGGGGAAAAACGGCTCGAGCAAGATCGAACCCTACCATCGTTGGTGAATCGCGAGGACAACCGGTCGCCGCAGGGTCCGACGTTGTCCGGCCCGCGCACTCGATTGATCGGCATCCGGCGGACAAACGTGCGCTGGTTACCGAACTACGGCGTTGCCCTGCTGACTTTGCGTCGGCTTCGTTTCGTGCATGACCGACGCCGCCGTCTCTCTCCTCACCTCCGCGCCCCGAGCCCTCGTCTCGGAGGAGCGGACCGCCTCCTCACGCCCGATTGTGGTGAACAGATCGGGGGCCACCCAAGCGATGGCCCCGCTGTTGATCTCCGCCCGCTCACCCCTCCGGCAATCCAAATGCGTCCAAACCTTGGAACGCCAGCCGCACCGGATTTCCAAACATTGGAACCACGGCGACCGGCCACGACGAGACCGGCGGATACCGGCAAGGCGTGTCGAGCAGCAAGATCGCCAGCGCCGTTGCGCGAACCGAGGCGACGCCGCGGCTGTCGGACCAGACCCCGCCCGCGTCGCGCCGGCTCAACACCGAGGCCGCCAGGGCGCCATACCATTTCATCCACGACGGTCCGCCCTCGTTGAACCGGCACGCGGTGGCCAGCAGCAGTGCCTCACCACCCGCGGACTCCCCGCCGGTTCGCGGCCACGCCGGCGACATCGAATCCAACGCCTTCAGGCCCCGCAGCGCGCGCGTGCCGGCGTCATCGCCGGCCATCTGTAGCGTCAAGACGGCGCCGGCGATCTGCGACCAACGCAATGGGGAAACGCCGCCGGCCGACGGATAATACAGCGACCCGCTGGCGGGGTTCAGCGATCGGTCCATTGCATCCGCCGCACGGGCAATGGCGGCGTGGATGGCGGGCTCGTCCGCCCCGGCTGCCAGCGCCAACCGCAGTCCCCAGGTCATCCAGGCGGTGATCACGGGATCGGCCGAGGACGAGGCCCCCCACCCGCCGTTGGAGATCTGGTCGGAAAGCGCCTGCCGGACCGTCAAGTCCATCGCCGCGCGGACAGCGGGCAGACGGGTGGCGGCGGAGGCATCGGCCATCGCATGCAGCCGCAAGGCGGAGGCGCGTAGGTCGGAGGGACGGCCGGTGGTGCCGGTCAGAAACGCAAGGGCCCCCCGCACCACGGCGGCGTGCGGTCCACTCCGATGGGTGTCGCCACGCCCCAGCAACGCCAACAACGCCAGGCTGGTCAGGGCCTGCGGGTCGCTGCCCTCCTCGCGCCAGGCGCCGTCGGTGGATTGTCGCCCGGCCAGCCATCGTGCGGCGCGTGCGGCGGCCTCGTCGGCCTGCCGGGCCACAACTCCGCCGGCGGCCAGGTACGCGGCCCGCGCAGTGGCGGTGCGCCGTTCGGTCAGAGGATGGGGCCCCGTCAACGCCACATCGCCGCCGGCGCGGGAAGCGGACACAGCGGCGTCCTCCGGATCCATCCAAACGGCCACGGGGTCCAAGGACTCGCCGGGCCGTGTGGCGGCCGCCGATGCCGGCGGGGCACGCACCTCGACCGGCGGGGCGGGCAGCTCGCCGGGGCGTCCTTCCAACGCCGTTCGCTCGGCCGGCCGCTCCAGCGCGATCTCCACCCCATCGGCCTCGCCGCCGTCGTCCCTCCGCGGGGGGGACGGAAAGATCACCCATCGGATCAGAAACACCAGCAACGCGGCATGGGCGACGAGCGCGACCGCGGGGCCCCAGATGTGCTCGCTCAGCGGCCGGCGCCCCGCCAGGGGCCGCGAACCGGGCGCCACCACCTGCTCGCTGCGGGAACGTCTCACCGCCCGCTCGATCGTCGAATCCCAGCGGGCGGCCGACGCGAACCTTCGGGCCGCCTCGGGCGAGGCGCGCAACTCCGCCTCGAGCCGCGCGAGCCCCTCGGCGTCGAGGGCGTCGTTCAAGTACGCCTCGATCAGTCCGTCGAGCGGATCCGGAGGCCTTACGGTCATGCCCCTGCCTCCGCCCATCGGCGGTGGACGCACTCGCGCAGCGCCTGGCGCAGACGAGACAGCGCCTTGTTCACCGCGTCGAGCGTGCTCGACAGACGCCGCGCGATCGCGTCCAGCGTCAGGTTCTCCTCGTAGCGCAACGCCAGCAGACGGCGAGATTTTTCCGGCAACATCTCGATGCACGCCCGGAGCGCCGCCTCCTTTTCGGCCAGCTCCTCCGCCTCCCCTTCCGTGGCATCGAAAGCGGCCAACACCGCCTCCATCGTCTCGGGCGCCAGTGGAACAGGCACGCGCTTCTGCCGGGCAAACGACTGCAACACCTTGTGGACAGCGATGCCGCGCGCCCACGCACCGAACGAGCGCGCCTCGTCGAAGTCGTCGAACTTCCGCCAGAGGGTCAGCGCCACCTCTTGCAGGATGTCTTCGCGGGCATGGCGATCCCGAACCATCGAGCCGACGACGGCGGCGATCTCGTCCTGATGGCGCAGAAAGTGCGCCAGAAACCGTTCGTGCCGTTCCGATTCCGTCACGCTTCCTCTTCCGGGCGGCCGGGCCGGTTGGACATCTGGCGACCCCGGCCGGAAAAGCATAGCCGCGCGCCACCGAGCTTCCAAGGGCGACCGTGAGTCGGCCACGCGTCCGACGGGCCTGCCGCCTGCGTCCGCCATCCCTCGACCTCGCGGGGCGCGCCGGCCCCCGCTGCCGCCGGCCGCTTGCGAAAGGCCGCGCGGGATGGGACATTGGGGCGGCCGGCGCCGCCCTACCGGCGGCGGAGGCGCGACCATGAACGACACCGCCCGCCCATCCGTGGCTCGCAAAGGCCCGCCGTTATCGGTCCTGTTGTCGATTTCCCTCCTCGCGGCGTCGGCCGCGGTGGCGCTGACTCGCGGGGCGCGCGCAACGGACACGGAGGTGATCGTCGAGCGCATCCCGCCCGGGACGGCGACGCCGGACATCAACCTCGGCCTCGTCGGCGACGCGGCGACCGCCGCGGAACCGAGAATCGGCCGGCGATACCTCGCCCGAATGGTCGAGGCGTCGCGCACCAGCCCCGATGCCGTTGCACGAATCGGCGGGCGCGTGACGTTCGTCGCCGGCGCCAGGCCGGGCGAGACGCGCGTGGTCGAGGTGACGGCGGTCCGGGCGACCGTCGCCGAGGCAGTAGCGGTGGGGCCCCCGCAGGCTGCGCCCTCCGATGCGGTCCCGGCCGCCGCGCAAACGTACACGGGGGCTGTCGAGGGCGTCGGGACGCGGGGGGACGGCCGGGTGACCGTGGAGGGCCTGCCCGTCTACGTCCCCGGCGCGGCGAAAGGTGAACGCATTGTCTTCGAGATCGTCCGCCGGTCCGACCGGTATGGGACCGGCCGTCTGATCGCGAAACTGCCGACGGAGCCGGCGGACGGGCGACCGGACGTCGGCGCGGACGGGCTGGTCACGGGAGTGGTGGAGGGCATCGGTTCGCGCGGCGACGGCCGGGTTATCGTGGACGGCCTGCCGGTGTACGTCCCCGGGACGGCGGTCGGCGATCGCATCGTGTTTGCGGTCGAGCGCCGGACCGACCGGTACGGCACTGGCCGTCTGGTGGAGAAACTGTCGGCGGGCGGTGGGCCGCCGGTCGAGCTGAAGGTCGGCGACATCCTCGAGGTGACGATTACCGAGCGCTCCCGCCGCAACCCCGAACGGGAGGGGGTGGCGCGGATCGGCGGCCGAGCGCTGATTGTGCCAGGGGTGGCCAGCGGGCAGACCGTGCGGGTGCGCATCAGCGAGGTCCGCGAGCGGGTCGCGTTCGGGGAAGTGGCGCCGGCCAGTCCGCCGGCCGAGGCCTCGCCGTAGGAAGGGGCGGTGGCGGTCGTCCGGTCCACCGAGACGAGTCTGACGCGTCGCCGGCGCGCGATGCAGACGGAGGCGCGCTGGCTGGCGCGGCTGGCGCCGGTGGAGCTTGGGGCGGCCGTACTGCTGGTGGCCGTCGGCGCCTGGGCGGCGGCGAGGCAGCGGCCCGCCGCGGGCTGGTGGATCGGGGCCGCCGCGGTCGGCCTGCTCGGCGGGGGCCACCTCTGGAAGGCCCGGCAAAACCGGGATGAAGGACGGGCGCTGCGCGCCGGCGCCAGCGGCGAGGAGCGGGTGGCCGAGGCTCTGGCGAGGCATTTCGACGACCGCCATGTCCTATTCAATGACGTCACCTTGCGCAGCGGGCTGCGCTCGGCGCAGGTGGATCACCTCGTGGTGGGGCCAAGCGGCGTGTGGGTGGTCGAGACGAAGAACTGGGGCGGACGCATCGAGGGCGAGGCCGACGCCGCCGTATGGACGCAGATTCGCCCCGCCGGCGCACCGCGGCGGCTGGACAATCCCGTCCGCCAGAATCGCCGTCACGTCGCCGTCGTGCGGGGCTTTCTGGAGGTGGCCGGACTGGGCGCCGCGGAGGTGCGGGCGGTCACGGTCTTTGCCGGGCGCGGGACGGAGCTGGCCATCCGCGGCGCGCGGTCGGATGAGCCGGTGCTGACGCTCGACGAGTTTCCTGCCCGCCTCACCGCAGTCGTCGCCAATGCGCGGGAGCTGCCGACGGCGACGGTTGAGCGGCTGGTTGCACGGATCTCGGAGGCGGCGTAGGGGGGCGGATGCCAGGAGGGTGGTCCAGCGGCAGCACGGGTCCGGCGCGGCGAACGTTGCGCCGCGCGGTGCTGACGGTCAACGCAACGGGCTTTGCGGTGTACCTGTTCTGGCTGGCCTCCCGGGGCCGACGTCTTTTTTTCGATCCCGAGGGTGCGATCCAATTGCTGCCGTGCCTGGCGTTCCTTTTCGTGTTCGTGTGCCTGGCGAGCGATGGCGGGGGCGGCGGAGGGTGAGGGTATGGAGCGCGGGGCAGTCGGTCTGGCGAGGATTCTGGCGGTGGCGATGGCGATCGGCGCGCTCGTGATCGTAGTGCGCCCCGACTATCGCGCGGCGCTGGCGTGCCTGTGGCGCGGCCGGCCGGCGGAATCGCCCATCTGGCAATCCAATTCGCGATACTATCCCGGCATCGACCAGCCGGCGGAAGGGGCACATGGCGACTAGCTCGGCCATTCTCCTGATCTGCTACGCGTTCGTCGCCGGCATCGGTTTTTCGATGGCGTGGGACCTCGGCGCCGTGGTCGCGGCGGGGTGTGCAGCCGGCGGCGCGCTCGCGCTCGCGGTGGCGGCGTGGATGCGACGGCGCGGGATGCGAGCGGCGGCACGGCAGGCGGTAGAGACCGCCGCCGCGATCGGACTGGGGCTCGGGTCGGGCATGGCGCGTCACATCGCGGCCGTGGCGAGACCCGACGCGCACTGGGCGGAGGTGGCGGTCGATGAAACCGTGGCGCGGCTGGAACGAACGCGGACCGGTTTCGACACGGGCCGCATTCGCCTGGAGCTGCTGGAGCCGCCAGCGTCGGACCTTGCGATCCGGCTGGTCGGGGAGGTGGATGCCCGCCTGCCCGCGGGCGAGGGCGGGTCGGTGGCGGCCGACGAGGGGGGGCGGTGGCGGTTCCGGATGGCGACGTTGACGGTGACCACGGACGCGATCCGGGTGCGGTCGGACGATCCGGTCGGTCGTGAATGGTGGCCGGCGACGCCGCTGACGCGCCTGATCGGCGTGGTGCTGTCCGGGGGCCGCGGTCCTGCGCGGCTCCGGGTTTGGCGGGTGGCCGGCCAGATCGGCGCCTTTGCGCGGGCGGAGCGGCGCCAACCGCCGCTGCGGGTGCTGGGCCACGTCAGCGGTGACCCGATCGTCTATGACTACAAGACCGTCCTGCCGGTGACCCCTCACTACATCGAATGGCCGGCCGGCGGGCCGTTCCTGCGCGCCGAAGGCGGCCTGATCCACGTGACGATCCGGCCGGAGGCGCCGGGCTATGCGGAGATGTCCGGGACGGCGGCGTATGGACGGCTAATCGAAGTCACTGCCCCACTGCAGGCGCCCGCCGGCGCGCGCAACCCCGGCGGCTTCGACTATCGCCGGTACCTTCGAAACAGCGGGGTGCAGGCGCTAATGTACCCCGACGTCCGCGAAGGCGGCGCGGGCGCGCGGCTGGTGGAGGCGGGGCGGCCCGGCGTGGCCCCACACCGTCACGCATGGGTGGCGTTCTCGTTGAACCTGCGTGACCGGCTGACGCGCGTGATCAAAGCGACGCTGCCGTGGCCGCAGTCGGCTTTCGTCGGCGGCGTGACGCTCGGGCTGCGGTACGGGCTGCAGAACGTGCTGTGCCTTCGCCGCACGGCGGATGCCGCCGGCGGGCCGGGGATTGGCTGTCCGGAGTTCATCGCCGACGAGTTCCGCGCCGCGGGAATCAGTCACGTGCTGGCCGTGTCGGGGTTGCACGTGACGATCATCACGGTGATGTTCGTGGGGCTCTTCTCGCTCGCCCGCCTGCCGCGGCAGGTGTACGCACCGCTGATCCTCGCGGCGCTGGTGGTCTTCGCGATCGTCACCGGTGCGCGTCCGTCGACGCTGCGGGCCGTGATCATGAACGGCCTGATGCTGACGACGTGGGCCTATCTGCGGACCGGTCTGCGGGCCTCGGTGCTCTTCGGCGCGCCGGTGGCGGCGGCGTTGATCCTGCTCCACAACCCGCTGGTCGCCACCGATCCGTCGTTCACGCTGTCCTTCGGCGCGATCCTTTCGCTGGGGCTGCTGACGGAGCCGGTGCTGGAGCTGTTGCAGGGGCTGCGGGGTTGGCGGCTGATCGGCGCCGTCCTGGCGGCCGCCGGCTGGGCGGCCGCCACGGCGCTGCGCTGGCCGCTTGCGGCCACGCCGCAGTTCTGGGGGCCGATGGGCGCGATGACGGCCGCGCTGCTGGCGGCCGGCCGGGCGCTCGACCGGCGGGGCCCGGCGCTGCCGCGGTGGGTCGCCGCCGATCGCGCGCCCAAGGGCGTGTTGACCTTCGTCGCCGCGCAGGGGGCGATCCAGGTCGGGATGATGTTGCCCCTGTCGGCCTACTACTTCTGCCGGTGGCCTTTGGCCGGCGCGTGGGCGAACCTGGCGGCCATCCCGTTGATCGGCGTGATCGTGCAGCTGGGGGCGATCGGCGGGCTGCTCGGCCTGATACCGGTGGTCGGCCCCTATCTAGCACTGCTGTTCGGCGCCGCCAACTGGTTCTTTTCGACGCTGTTTCTGTTGCTTGGCCACGCGGCGGCCTGGAGTTTTCCGTATCCCTTCGTACGGCGTCCTGGCGAGGCCTTCCTCGCGGCGTGGTACGGCCTGTGCGCGCTCTGGATCTGGCGGCGACCGCTACGCGCCGCGCTCGAGGCGGCGGCCGCGCGGATCGGCGCGGGGCCGGCCGCGGCGCGCGCATGGATGGCCGTTGTGGCGGCGCTGATGGCAGGGGCGGCCGCCGTCCGCCTGGCGCCGGAACGACCGGGCGGCCTTCGGGTCACCTGGATCGCCGTCGACTACGGCGGGGCAACGCTGCTCGAGACGCCGTCGGGGCGCCGCGTGCTGGTGGACGCCGCCTTCGCCGACGCGGACCACTCCCGCCGCAACCAGGCGGTGCGGACGCTCCTGCCGTTTCTGGCGTCGCGGCGGATCCGGGCGGTGGACGCCCTGATCCTCACCTCGCTGCGGCCGGAACGGATCGGGGGCGCCGGCTCGGTGCTCGAATCCCTGTGGGTCCGCGAGGTGGCGCTGCCCGCGGCGTGGCCGTCGTGGGCGGAGGGAACGACCCCGGACGAGGTGGCGGCGGTCCTCGGATTGCCGCTCGAATCGCCGTTGGCGGCGGCGATTCACGACGCGGTCGTCGGCTCGGCCGGCCCATTCCCGCGGCCGTCGCTCGTACGGGAACTCGCCCGTCGCCGCCCGACGCCGCTCAACCGCTGGGCGGGATGGGACGTGCGGGTGCGGCGGATCGCGGCGGGGGATGTACTGTACCAGGAGACCGGGCCGGACGGGGAGTTTCGGATCGAAGTGGCGCATCCGCCGGCCGAAACGGATCTCCGAGCAGGGCCGGACGCAGTTGCGGTGGCGTTGCGGGTGGTCTATGGCGACACGGCGCTGCTTTTGACCGGGGATCTGGGGCTCGCCGAGGCGGCGGCGATGGCCGGGCGGCTGGGGGCGCAGGGACGCGGTGCGCAGATCGTCACCGCGCCTCACCACGGCGCCCCGCCGGGGCTGCCGGCGGAGCGGGCTGCGGCCGAGGCGGTGCTCGACCGCGAGATCGGGGCGTTGCTGCGCGCGACCGGCGCGCGGACCGTGATCGCGGAGTTCGGCCGCTCGGCGGGCGTGCCCGGCGGCTCGCCCCGTTCGCGCGAGGCGGCGGCCGCGTGGATGCGCATGGCGGTGACCAGCGGCTCGGCGGACGTGGAGTGGCTTTCGACGGAAGAGGGATCGATCGCAGCCGAATCCGACGGCCGCACATGGAGGGGGCCGCAGCAGTCTGGCGCCGGCGGGGACGAGGCGGACGAGGCGCCGGCCTTCGACGGGTGAGCGGCGGAGTCGATCACCCCCCGGCGCGGCCCAGCTTCTCGCCGATCGTGTGCAACAAGATCTTCGGATCCACCGGCTTTTGGAAGATGCCGTCCAGCCCAAGGTCGGCGTAGCTGGTGACCATGTTGAGCTGGTCGCCGGCGGAGCTGAGAAGGTAGATCGGCGCTCGGTTGCCGAGCAGGCGCAGCTCCTTGATCATGCCGGTGCCCGAGTCGACCTCCTCCATCATCAGGTCGAGCAGGACCAGGTCGGGCGGATGGGCCTTGTAGACCTTCACTCCCTCCTCGGCCGAGTGCGCCTCGACCATGAGGTAGCCGGCGGACTCCAGGATGACGCGGACGGTGTCGAGGTAGTCCTGGTCGTCGTCCACGTAGAGGATCACGAACTTGCCGTCCTTCATCGCGCGGTCTCCATCGGGTTGGGGTCTGCTGCGGCCGCGTCGTTCGTTTCCGCGCCGGCCGCAATCCGCCGCAGCCAAGAGTCGAGAAATTCCACGGCGGCGTCAAGATGGCGGCGAGCCTCGTCCGACAGACGCTCGCCGAACTCCGAGAACCGCCGGCCGCGGATCGCGAGGGCGTAGCCCCGGGGTTCGGCGCGGAAGATGTCGCGGGCCAGGGCCAGTACGGCGCCGGGGCCGAGGGTATGCGTGCCCATCCCCTCGACGGGGCGGGCCTCGATCGGCCGCCAGTCGAAGGGGGCGGGGCCCTCGACGGCCGCATCGGCGAAGACGACGGCCGCGTGCCGCGCCGCGTCGGCGGCGTGCTCGACGTTGAGCTGGTAGTCCACGTCCACGTCCACGCCGGGGATGTGCCGGGCCTCGATGGCGGCGGCGCAGGCCGGGCCCAGACCGTCGTCCATCCGGCCGGGGTTTCCGTAGCCGATCACCAGAATGCGCCGGGCCGGTTCCATGCGCGGTTCCGTCACGCTCCGCTGTCGCGGACCCGGCGCGCCAGCGTGGCGCCATTGGGGCCGACGAGTTCCACGACGAGCGGCATCTGGCCGAGCGCGTGCGTCGCGCAGGACAGGCAGGGGTCGTAGGCGCGGATGGCAACCTCGATGCGGTTGAGAAGGCCCTCGCTGATCTGGACGCCGTCCAGGTACCTGCGCGCGACGTCCTCCACGGCCCGGTTCATCGGAGTGTTGTTGTTCGTCGTCGAGACGATCAGGTTGCAGCGGACGACCTGGTCGCGGTCGTTGACGACGTAGTGGTGGAACAGAGTGCCCCGCGGGGCCTCGATCAGGCCGACGGCCTCGTTGCGCCGCTCGCCGCGGACGACGAGGTCGGTCCCCTGCAGGTCGGCGTCGTGCAACAACTGTTCGATCACCTCGACCGAGTGGAGCAGCTCGATCATCCGGGCCCAGTGGTACGTCATCGTCATGTTGTTGGGCCGGCCGCCGGTCAGCCGGAAAAACTCCTTCCGGGCGGCCTCGGCCTTCGGGCTGGGGATCGAGTCGCAGAGGTTCACGCGCGCCAGCGGGCCGACGCGGTACCAGCCACGCTCGGGGCCCAGCGAGCGGATGAAGGGGAACTTCATGTAGGACCACGGCTGCACGTCCTCGGCGATGTAGTCGAGGTAGTTCTGATAGTCGACGCCGTCGAAGATGGTTCCCCCCTTCGCGTCCACGGCGCGCAGCACGCCGTGGTAGAGGTCCATCTCGCCGTTCGGCCGCACGAGCGAGAGGTGGTTGGAGTCGAACGCGCCGAACGGGGCCAGCTCCTCCAGGTGCTCCATCGTGTAGTCGCGGGCGACGCGGACGGCGCCCTCGGCCCAGTCGAGCATCTGGGGAAGGTCCTTCAGGAAGGCGTCGCGCTCCTCGACGGGCAGGTTGCGGTTGACGCCGCCGGGCACCGCACCGGTCCCGTGGATTTTCTTGCCGGCCGTCGCGCGGATGATCTCCTGGCCGTACTTCCGGAGCATCACCCCCTGGACGGCCAGGTCGGGATACTTGCGGGCGACCCCGACGATGTTGCGTACCGCCGGATCGGCGTCGAAGCCGAACAGGAAGTCGGGCGAGCACAGGTGGAAGAAGTGCAGCGCGTGCGACTGGAGCATCTGCCCGTAGTGCATCAGCCGGCGGATCTTCTCCGCCGTGGGGGTCAGGTTCTCGCCGCCGACGATGCGGTCCATCGCCTTGGCCGCGGCCAGGTGGTGGCTGACGGGACAGATCCCGCAGAGGCGCTGGACGAGCACGGGCACCTCCCAGAAGGGGCGCCCCTGAATGAAGCGTTCGAAGCCGCGGAACTCGACGATGTGCAACCGGGCCTGGCGGACGCGGTTCTGCTCGTCGAGCTGGATGGTCACCTTACCGTGGCCCTCGACACGGGTCACGGGCTCGATCACGACGGTGCGGGTGGCGCTGGGGTTCATGGCGGTCTCCGATTCAGTCGTACTTCAGGACCTCGTAGGGCAGGTCCACGGGCCGGTGGTTCAACAGGGCGACGAGCGTCTGCCAGATCGCGTCCGCCGGCGGGGGACAGCCCTGAATGTGGTAGTCGATCTTCACCACCTCGTGGCACGGATAGACGCGGTCGAGCACCAGCGGCAGCGCGGGGTCGTTGGGGTAGACGCGGCGCGGGTTGTGGACGGTGGGGCCGTTGAGGTAGGCCTCGTCGAGGCACTCCTTCAGGGGGATGTTGTTGCGCATCGCGGGGATGCCGCCGCAGATGGCGCATTCCCCGACGGAGACGAGCACGTCGCAATGCTTGCGGAACTCCTGCAGGACGCGGACGTTCTCCTCGTTGCAGCAGCCGCCCTCGACGAGCCCCACCGCGCAGCGACCGGTGAACTCCTTGAGGTCGTCGATGGGGGACTTGTCGAACTCGACCAGCTCGATCAACTGCAGGATGCGCTCGTCGATGTCGAGGATGGACATGTGGCAGCCGAAGCAGCCGGCGAGGGAACAGGTCGCGACGCGGGGTTTGTCGGGCATGGCGGGCCTCCTCAAGTGGTGGGGGTGGGACGGCGGGACTCGATGTCGGAGCCGATCGGGCGCCGGTCGTAGAGACGCCGCCCGATGGGCGTCGCATAGCCCTGCCGCTTCTTCAGCAGGCAGCCGACGGGGCAGACCTCGACGGCGCGGTCTTCGGCGGCCGCGTTCGTCCCCGCCAGCTCCGTCTCGGCGTTGATCCACAGTTTCTTCCGCGCGCCCCGGCCGACGAACTGGAAGACGCCCTTACGGTCGAGGTCGCGCGAGGCGCGAACGCAGCGGGCGCATAGGATACAGCGGTTACGGTCGATCAGGACGTCCGGATGGGAGGCGTCCACGTCGCGATCTGGGAACAGGTAGGGGAACCGGGGAGCGGTGATGCCAAACCGGTACGCGAGGGCCTGCAGTTCGCAGTTGCCGCTCTTCTCGCAGAACATGCAGTAGTGGTTGCCCTCGACGAAGAGCATCTCGATCAGCCGGCGGCGGTGCTCGAGCAATTCGGGAGTGTTGTTTTCCACCACCATGCCCTTGGCGGCCGGCATGGTGCAGGCGGCCTGCGGGCGGCCGTTGACCTTGACGGTGCAGACGCGGCAAGCGCCGAAGGGCACCAAATCCTTGTGGGCGCACAGGCGGGGGATGTAGATGCCGGCGTCGTCGGCGGCCTGCAGGATGGTCTGGCCGGGACGGGCCTCGATGGCGACGCCGTCGATCGTGAAAGACAACGTCTCGCTCATGTCGCGGTTCCTTTCATCGGGTCAGGGCGCGTAGATCACCGACGGACGGCCGACCAACCGTTCGGTGTCCGCCAGCGCGCGGCGGACGTCGAACGTCGGCAGGAATTCGCCCGCCGGCGGGCGGATACGGCCCTCCAATGCGGTCGGGAAGTTGCGGATCAGGGACAGCACCGGATTGGGCGAGGTCTGACCGAGGCCGCAGCGGCTGGTGAACTTCACGCACTCCGCCAGCCCGGTCAGGTAGGCCACGTCCGACGGCGCGCCGCGGCCGGCCAGGATCTCCGCGATCTTGCGCAGCATCAGCACGTTGCCCACGCGGCACGGCGTGCAGTAGCCGCAGCTTTCGTCTACGAAGAACTCCAGGTACCTGGCGACAACGTGGACGAGGTCGCGGCTGGTGTTGAAGACGACGATCGAGCCGCCGGTGGCCAGGTCGTCGTACTCCAGCCGGCGATGGAAGCTCTCCGGTCCTACCATCTGGCCCGACGGCCCCCCTACCTGCACGGCCTGGACGTCCTCCGCGCCGACGTCGCGCAGCAGGTCCGCCAGCGGGACGCCGAAGGGGTACTCGTACACACCCGGCGCCGCGCAGTCGCCGCTGACGCTGAAGAGCTTGGTGCCCGGACTGCCCTTGGAGCCGATCTCGGCGAACCACCCGGGGCCGCGGTCGAGGATGCGGGCGACGCAGCAAAACGTCTCGACGTTGTTCACGCTGGTCGGGCAGCCGAGGTACCCCTTCTGCGCGGGGAACGGCGGGCGGTTCTTCGGATCGCCCCGCAGCCCCTCGCACGAGCTGATCAGCGACGTCTCCTCACCGCACACGTAGGCCCCCGCGCCCAGCTGGATGCGGATGTCGAACTCGACACCGCGCTTGCCGCAGATGTCGCGACCCAGCAATCCCGCGTCGCGCCGGACCTGCAGAACGTGCTCTAGCAGAGGCCGCAGGTAGGCATATTCGCCGCGCAGGTAGAGGATCCCCTCCCTCGCTCCGATCGCATACCCGGCGATCGCCATACCTTCGAACAACAGGTCCGCGTACTCCGTCAGGATAACGCGATCCTTGAACGTCCCCGGCTCGCCCTCGTCCGCGTTGCAGATGACGAATTTGCGGTCGCCCTCAGCCTGCCGCGTGAACTCCCACTTCATGCCGGTCGGGAAGCCAGCGCCGCCGCGGCCGCGCAGACGGGCGGTCTTGATGTCCCGGATGACCTCCACCGGGCTCATTGCCAACGCCTTGCGCAGAGCGGCCCCCGGCGGGAGGTCCGCCAGGACCACCGGGCCCTTGCGCCGGACGTTGTTGTGAACCATCGAGCGGACCAGCGGATGCGCGTTGTGGCCGTCGCCCAGCCGGTGCACCAACTTGCGGGGATCGCCGCTGCGTCGCAGCTCCGCGACGATCTCGCGGGCCTTGTCCGTTGAAAGGTACGTCACCACGACGTCGTTGATCAGGGCCGCGGGCGCCTGGTCGGACATCCCGATGCACGGCGTCCACTCCAACGTGATCGCCCCGTCCGGAGTCGTCTCGCCCATTCGGATGCCCAGCTCGGCCTCGAACGCCCGCGCGACGGGCTCCATTCCCGCCATCTCGTCCACCGGATCGCTGCACAACCGGATCACGATCCGCCCTTTGGGCTGGGCCGTCAGAAAGCTGTAGAACGAAACCGTGCTTTGCACCTCGACGCGCGTCGTGTTCACCGCGGAGGCAATCACGTCCAGCGCCTCGCCCGACACGCACCCGAATCGTGCCTGCACCGCCTGAACGATGTCCATCATCCGGGTCCGGTCGTTCTTGAACGCCGAACAGATCTGCCGAACCGTCTGTTCGAACTCGCTCATGTCTGGGCCCTCATCCTGTGAGCCATCCGCCATCGGGCTTGTGCCCATCACACAAGTAACCTACGAAATGGCCGCCATACCGTCAAGCCTCATCCTATCGTCAGTTCGTATCTACAGAACTGGTTTGAAACTTATTTGACGTCGAATCATGAACAAAAAAATGACCCGGATTGCCCAAATATGTGAGTAGCGGAACATGATCTGCCATGCCTGAGTGCATATCCTGAACTTTGAGGATTTTGCATGTCAGGCGACCGGACAGGAGGTCGGAAGCGGCCCGGCTCCGCATGCGCTCGCACAATCTGTTCGGGGCCCGACAACGGGCGGAACGTCTGCGCCCGCCCGACGCGGCGGGGTCACTGGGGAACGCGCGAGGCTGATTCGTTCCTGTCTTGGGGTCATGGAGCCAGCTGTCGGAGTCGAACCGACGACCTGCTGATTACAAATCAGCTGCTCTGCCAACTGAGCTAAGCTGGCGTCGCCCCGCGATTTTCCGCGTCAGGGCGCCAAATGCAAGCGCTTGCCATCCCCTGTCCATTCGGCCAGACTGAAACCGGCCAGGAAGCCTAAGGAATGGCTGAAGACATTTACATCCGTCGGCCGGGAGAGCGGCGGTCCCGACGCGGCCCGTTGGTGCTGGCGGCGAGTGTGCTGCTGTTGGCTGCGGGGGCAGGTTGGCTGTGGAAACTGAAGCGGCAGGAGGAGGCGGCGGAGCCGGCGGTTGAACCGCCGCCCGCGGCGGCGGAGCCGCTGGTCGCTCCACCTGCTGCTCCGGCCACCGTACCGCAGCCGGCGTCGCCGGAGGCATCGGCCGTTCCACCGGCCGGCAAGCCGGGAGAGGCCGCCGAGCTAGCCGATGGACCGTGGGCCGAGGCGCAAGCGGCCGCGGCCGCCGGCCAGTGGGGCGTCGCCCGGACCCGGGCATTCGCCGCTCTCGAATCCGCGCGCGACCCGTCCCTCCGCCGCCGCATCGAGGACCTTCTTGGCCGCGTGCACATCGCGCTGGCATTTTCCCCCGCACCGATGGAAGAAAAGATCGACTACACGATCCGCCCCGGCGACACGCTGGCCGGCATCGCCAAGGCCCACGGGTGCACCGTGCAATTGCTGGCGCGCGGCAATGGAATCAAGGGGGACGTGATCCGGCCGGGCGACCGCCTTCGTATCCTGACCGGGAGGTTTGCGGTCGCGGTGGATAAGTCCGACAACGAGTTGGTAGTGACCCTGAACGACCGATTCTTCAAGCGCTACCGTGTCGGCACCGGCAAGTACGAGCGCACCCCCGTCGGGCAGTTCCGCATCACCGAGCGCATCCCGCAGCCGACGTGGTGGCACCCGGACGGGCGCGTCATCCCCTACGGCGACAAGGAGAACGTGCTGGGCACCCACTGGTTGTCGCTCGATGTGCCGGGCTACGGCATCCACGGCACGTGGGAGCCCCAGACCATCGGCCGGCAGGAAAGCGCCGGCTGCATCCGCCTCCTCAACGAGGACATCGAGGAGCTGTTTGTACTGTTGCCGTCGGGCACGCCTGTGACGGTCGCCGACTAGCCCCAACCTTTGGAGGACAACGTGCCGCCCCCATCCCTCCCCTTCGAGCAGCCAATCCTCGAACTCGAACAAAAACTCCGCGAGCTGCGGCAGTTCAGCGAGGAACAAGACATCGACGTCTCCGGCGAAGTCCAGCGCATCGAGGAAAAAATCCGCGAGCTGCGCCGCAAGATCTACGCCGAGCTGACGCCGTGGCAGAAGGTGCAGGTGGCGCGGCACCCCCAACGGCCTTACGCGCGCGACTACATCGCTTTGGCGATGACGGATTTTGTCGAGCTACACGGAGACCGTCGGCACGCGGACGACGCCGCGATCGTGGGGGGGTTCGCGACGCTGCGCGGGCGGCGGATCATGGTGATCGGCACGCAGAAAGGCCGCGACACCAAAAGCAACGTCCAGTGCCACTTCGGCTGTGCGTATCCCGAGGGCTACCGCAAGGCCCTGCGGCTGATGCAGCTGGCCGCGAAGTTCGGCCGTCCGATCCTCACCCTGATCGATACCCCCGGCGCCTACCCCGGCATCGAATCGGAGGAGCGCCACATCGCCGAGGCGATCGCGGTCAATCTGCGCGAGATGTTCGCCCTGCCGGTGCCGATCGTCGTGTGCGTGATCGGCGAGGGGGGCAGCGGCGGCGCGCTCGGCATCGGCGTCGGCGACCGGGTCCTCATCCTCGAGCACGCCTACTACTCGGTGATCTCGCCCGAGGGGTGCGCCGCGATTCTCTGGAAGGACCGGGTCTACGCCGACCGCGCCGCGGAAGTCCTGAAGCTGACGGCCCGGGACCTGCTGGGCCTGGGCATCGTCGACGAGGTCGTCCCCGAGCCCGATGGCGGGGCCCACGCCGATCCCCCCCGGGCGGCCGCCACGCTGGCCGACGCGGTGGTCCGCGCCCTGGACGAGCTGGGTGGCATCCCGTCGGAGCGCCGGCTCGAAGAGCGCTATCGAAAATTCCGCCGGCATGGCGTATGGACAGAGGCCGACCCGCCGCCGCCCGCACAGGAGCCGGGGGGCGGACCAGCGGCAGAGCCGTTCGTTCCGGCCAAAGGCTGACACCCGCCGCACCGGGTGGAAGTTGGCTCACTCGAGGATAGACATCGCCTCCGCCGCGGCCTGGCAGCGTCGCACCTGCTGCTCGTACTCCTGGACCCTGGAGGGCGGCAAGTTCGCCGCGCGCGCCAGGCGCAATGCTTCCTCGGCGGTCCGCCGGGCTCGCTGGTACTCCCCGCTGACGTAGTACGCCTCGGCCAGCGTGCTCCAGACGTGGAAATCCGCCGGGGCGATCATCAGCGCCTCGTGAGCCAGTCGGATAGCCTGCTGGCCGTCGCGAAAACGGATGTCCCTCGCCGTGGCGAAAAGCCACGCGAGATTGTTGAGCGGGATGTAATCCTGGCGGTCCAGCATGACCGCCCGCATCAGGACATTGGTCGCCTCGGCGTACCGTTCCAGGGCGATGTAGGAGGTGCCCAGTCCCAACATCGCCCGCCGGTTTTCGGGATCCATTTCGAGGGCGCCCAGGAACAATTGCACCGCGCGCTCATGGTTGCCCAGACGCGCATGGAAGAACCCCTCCTCCAGCGTCGGCTGGGCGGCGGCGGCCCGCGGGGACACCGCGGATGCGGCTCGGGGCGCCGCGCCCGTCGACACCGCCGGCCCGGCCTGGGCCACCGCCGCACCGCCGGCGGCCGGAGGAGGGAGGGCGGAGGCCGGGGTATCGTCCGCCCAAAGCCGCCCGGCGGCGAACGTTACGATCGCCGCGGCCGCCGCGGTCCGCACACTGCTCCCACACGCCTTCTTCATTTCGCGAGTCTGACCCTCACCGAGGGCGGTTCCACCAGCACCGCGCGCGCGCCCGATGGCGGCGCAACGCGGACCCGGAGCTCATAGGTTTGGTCCCGTTCGACGCCGGCGGCGTCCACAAATGCCGTCAGGGACTCCGGTACAAGCCCGCTCAGCAAGGCCGCCCGGCCCTGGAGTTGGACGCGAACGGTCGCGGGCTCGACGAGAACATGGCACACCCGGCCGGGATGGACAAGCACCATCACCGGCACCTCCGCGAATTCGCGCGTGGCGGCGTGCTCCACGATCTCCACCCCCACGCTCACCCGGTCCGGGTCCAGCCGGGCGGCGGGCAGCGCCAGCAGCGGCGCGAGGCCGGCGCGGACGCGGAAGGACTGCACCCGTCCCTGGAGGTCGATCGGCTGCGTGTGCACCCTTTCGATCTCCTCGAGCCGCGACAGCGGCCCCCGCAGGGTCACCGTCGCCGGCGTGCAGGTCACCGCGCTGATCTCGTAGCCCTCCGGTGGCGCGTCTTGAAACTCCGCGCGCACGGGCACCTGCCGCTCGCCTTCGTCGTCGATGCCGAACTCGACGCGGGACGGTTCGAAGCGCACCGCCCGCGCCCCGCCGGTCCAGCCGCGCACATGGACGGGCTTGAGATCCACCGCCTGCCGGCTGTCCCTGCCGGCCGCGGGCACGTGGATGACTTCGATGCGCAGACGGTCGCGATCCAGCTGAATGAGGTCCGACCGGGCACCGCGGAACCAGACGTCCACCGTTTCGGCCGACTGATCGAGCACCGTTTTGCCGGTCCCCGCCTCGATGCGCACCGGCACATCTTGGACGACCTGCTCGAAGCTGATCGCCTCGCGGATCGCGTACCAGACCGCCGTGGCCAGCGCGACCGAGAGCAAGGCGATCCAGCGGTTGGCGGCCCCGTAGTTCCGAGCGTCATGGATCGGGTCATCCACGGTCGCTGTCCTCCGCCTCGACGTCCTCGGAAACTGCCGAGGCAGCGTTCATCACCCCTCGCCACCGGCGCAGGCCGGCCCGCTGGCGGGCGCGATGCAGTACCGCGCCCAGTGTCCGGCGAAGCCGCTCCTCGTCCAAGCCGCGGCTAAGGCGGCCGTTCAACGCCACCGAGATCGCCCCCGTCTCCTCCGAGACGACGACGACCACCGCGTCGGTCTCCTCCGTCAGGCCGAGCGCCGCGCGATGGCGGGTCCCGAGCGTCCGCGCCGCCTCGTCCTGCTGGGACAGCGGAAACACACAGCCCGCGGCGACGATGCGGTTGCCGCGGATGATCACGCCGCCGTCGTGGAGGGGGGTGTGAGGGAAAAAGAGCGTGGCCAACAGTTCCTGGGTCACGACCGCGTCGATGGGCTTCCCCGTCTCTTGGACCGGCCGGGTGCCGATCTGGCGCTCGATGGCGATCAGGGCGCCGATCTTTCGCTCGGAAAGCAGCACCGCGGCCTCGACGATGGCGTCCACGAGGCTCCGTTCCCGCGCAGTCATCCCGAACATGTGAGGCTTGCCGACCTCCGCGAGGGCCCGGCGGATTTCGGGCTGGAAGATCACCACCAGCGCGACGGCCAGGTAGACCGAGAAGCGCTGCAGCAGCCAATAGAGCGCATCCATTCGGAAAAGCCGGGTCAGGACCGTCAGGAGCACGAGAACCACGATCAGTCCGGTCAGCACTTGCGCGCCGCGGGTACCGCGGAAGAATTGGATGGTGAAGTAAAAAAGCACGGACAGGACGGCAATCTCCAGCAGGCCGGCGAAGCCCGGCCAGGGAAACCGCTCAATCCATGCCCACGCCATGCCGGAGACCCTCGGCGGCCATCCTATCCGCGACGCTCATCGCGTCGCAACTGTCGCGGACATCGTGGACCCGGACGATGTCCGCTCCGTTCAGCACCGCCCACACCGCCAGCGCCAGGCTGCCGGCCCGGCGTTCGTGGACCGGCCGGCCCGTCAGGTGCCCGACCACGCTTTTGCGCGACACGCCGACGAGCACCGGCCGCCCCAGGGCGGCCAGCCGCGGCAGCGCCGCCAGCAACGCGAGGTTGTGCTCGGGCGTCTTGCCAAAACCGATCCCGGGATCGAGCACCACCTGCTCCCGCCCGATGCCCGCCGCGGCGGCCGCCTCCAACCGTTCGCGCAGGAAGTCCGCCACCTCCGCCACGACGTCGCTGTAGGCCGGGGCCCGCTGCATCGTCGCCGGCTCCCCCTGCATGTGCATCAGCACGGCGCCAGCCCCGAACTCTCGGATCACCTCCGCCATCGCGGGATCGCGCAACGCCGAGACGTCGTTGACGATGTCCGCCCCGGCCTCGAGCGCCGCCCGGGCGACCGCCGCGCGCCGGGTGTCGACGGAGATCGGCACCGAAACGCGCCGGCGCAGTTCACGGACCACCGTTTCCACCCGCGCCTGCTCGGCCTCGGGCGGCACCGGGTCGGCGCCGGGCCGGGTTGACTCGCCCCCGACATCGATGACGTCGGCCCCCTCCCCGGCCATCTCCACGCCCCGGGCGACCGCCCGCTCCGGATCCAGGTACAGGCCGCCGTCCGAGAAGGAGTCCGGGGTGACGTTGAGAATGCCCATCACGAGGGTACGCCGGCCGCAGAGGAGCGTCCGGGCCCGGCAACGCCAGAGGCGTTCGACGCGGGCGTTCACGGGCCGGCGGCGTCGGCGGGAGCGGACGCGTCTGGCGTCGGCTCGAGGGCCGCGGGCGGCAAGGGCGGCGGTTCCGGCGGACGGTACCGGCCCGCGACGATGTCCGCCACGTCCTGCCCGTCGAGCGTTTCGCGCGCCAGCAGTTCGCGCGCCACGGTGTGGAGCGCATCGAGGTGCTCGGTCAGGATGCGGCGGGCGCCGGCATAGGCCTCGCGCAAGATCCGGTTGATTTCCGAGTCGATGCGGCGCGCGGTCTCCTCGCTGAAGGTCTGGGTGCGGGAGACCTCCCTTCCCAGGAAAAGCAGCTCCTCGCGTTCGGCGTAGGTCTGGGGACCGAGTTCCTCGCTCATGCCCCATTCGCAGACCATCAGCCGCGCCAGCTGCGTCGCCTGCCGAAAGTCCATCTGCGCGCCGGTCGTGACGTCCCCGAACACCAGCTCCTCCGCCGCTCGCCCGCCCATCAACCCCTGCAGCATCTTGAGCAGCTTCGAACGGCTTTCGGTGTAGCGGTCGCGCTCCGGCAACTGCATCGTGGCGCCGAGCGCCTGGCCCCGCGGGATGATCGTGACCTTGTGCAACGGCTCCCCGCCGGCGACGTGCAGCACCACCGCATGGCCTGCCTCGTGGTACGCGGTCAGCCGCCGCTCCTTCTCGTCGGGGATCCGGCTGCGGCGCTCGCGGCCCCAGCGGACCTTGTCCCGCGCCTCCTCGAGGTCCGCCGGGCCGATGCTCTCGGCGCCGCGGCGGGCCGCCAGCAGCGCGGCCTCGTTGATCAGGTTCTCCAGGTCGGCGCCGGAAAATCCGGCCGTCCCGCGGGCGATCTTCCGCAGGTCAGCGTCCGGCCCCAGCCGCAGCCGCCGCGCGTGGATCTTCAGGATCTTCTCGCGGCCCTCGAGGTTCGGAAGATCCACAAAGATCTGCCGGTCGAACCGGCCCGGCCGCAGCAGCGCCGGATCGAGCACGTCGGGGCGGTTCGTCGCCGCGATGATGATGACCCCCTCCTTGGTGTCGAAGCCGTCCATCTCAACCAGCAGCGCGTTGAGCGTCTGCTCGCGCTCGTCATGGCCGCCGCCAATGCCGCTGAACCGGCTCCGGCCGACGGCGTCGATCTCGTCGATGAAGATGATGCAGGGGGCGTGCCGCTTGCCCTGCTCGAACATGTCCCGCACGCGCGAGGCGCCCACGCCAACGAACATCTCGACGAAGTCCGATCCGCTGATGCTGAAGAAGGGTACGTTGGCCTCGCCGGCGATCGCCTTGGCCAGCAGCGTCTTGCCGGTGCCCGGCGGGCCGACCAACAGCACGCCCTTCGGGATCCGTCCCCCGAGGCGCTGGAACTTCTTCGGGTTCTTGAGGAACTCGATGATCTCCTCCACCTCCTCGCGGGCCTCGTCGATGCCCGCGACGTCTTCGAACGTGATGCGGTTCCGAGAGCGGGCCAGGAGCTTCGCCCGGCTTTTACCGAAGCTCATCGCCCCCCGCCCCACCATCCGCATCTGCCGCACGACGAGGAAGTAGACCAGGCCCATGAGCACCAGGAACGGGATGGCGCTGGTCACCATCTGCCAGAGCAAGGGGTTCTGGGGACGGAAGCGGAACGGAACGTTGTAGTCCTTCAGCCACTGAATCAGGTCGTCCGTGACGACGATGTCGGTTCGGAACTTCCGCCGCTTCGTCCGCCCCTCCTCGGGTTTCATCTCCCCGGCGACGTACTGGAGCCCGGACACCTCGAGGACGATTTCGCAGTTGTCGATGCGCCCCCCTTCCACCAGCCGGACGAAGTCGGGATGGTAGGGGATGCGATCGGGCCGGTCCTGCACCTGGGCAAAAAAGTGAAAGAGGCTGAAAAATATCAGCAGCAGGAGAAGCCAGACGAGCATGCCCCGCATCGGCAGCGGGGGCCGCTCCGGTGTGTCGCTACGGTCGGTCGTGTTGTCCGGATCGTCCACGCGGATCTCCTGACCGGCCGATCACTGTACCACTCCGCTCCCCCCCTGCAAAGCCGCGACGCCGCGTTGGCATCGCGCGGCCGCGGCGCGTCCGTCCCCGAGGCCGCCGCGCGCGCACCAGGAGAATGCCGGCGTCGCCCAATGTTTGGACAACCGGCGAACGTAATGCCCCAAGGATTGGACGCGGGACCCGCGGCGGGTGCGCGGGTTGCCTGGGCCGGCCTGGCGGAGTAGCCTGCGGACGAACTGGAGTCAATGGACATGAAGGCGAGGAACATCCGCGGAGCCGCCGTGATCGTCGCGGCCGGCCTGGGCATCGCGGCCAACGGCTGTGTCAGTGGCCAGGCGGAGCGGCCGGCGTTCGAACGCATGCGGACGAAGGAGATCTACAGCATCCGTTACGACTTGCCCACGCAGCACCTGACGGTGGTCACCCGGACGGGCGATGTCCTCGAATTCGAGAACGTGGCCCCCGCGATTGTGGACGGCCTCCGCACCGCGAAGGACCAGGACGCGTATTTCCGCGAGCAGATCAGGGGACGGCTGCCGTTCAAGGCGATGGAGTTTCCTGCGCCCGTCCCGCCGGCGGCTCCGAACGCGACGCCGACTCCGCCGTAAGCCCCGCCGCCCCCGCGGCCAGCGGGCGCGAGCGCATGTCGGGGGCCCGCTTGATGCCCCGGGTCCGCCGCTCCATCCGGCGCAGCAGCGCCGAGCGCACCGACTCCAGCAATTCCTGCCGCGCCGGCGCGTCGAGTCCCGGCACCGGAATCGCCGCGGCCGCCAGCCGGTCGTGCCCGCCGGCGGACCCGCGTAAGCCGACCGCCGCACGGATCAGCGCGCCGCACGCAGCGTTGCGCCGGTTGCTGCGGATGGAGACCAGTAGCTGGTCGCGGTGAAAGGCCGTGCAGAACGCGTGGCTGACGCGCTCCAGCCGGGCAAGACGATCGGCGATTTCCGGGACGATGTCGGCGTGAGGCACCTCGGGCAGGTGCGACCAGGCGACGCGTCCGTACAGCCGCGCGTTGGCGATGGCTTGCTGCAGTAGCGAAAAATACGCCGCCGGCAGCGGGGCGTGCTTGATCAGGCCCAGCAGCCGAAGGCTGGCCTGCGGCAACAGGGCGAGGTAAGCAGCACGGTCGAGCGCCGACCCACCGCGGGTGAAGTCCATCGTCTCGGTCTCGATCGCGTAGACCATGCATGCCGCCAGCCACGTCGGCGGCGTCAGCCCGGCCGCGGCCATCAGATCATAGACGATGGAGGTGCAGGCCCCCACCGAAGGTCGGACGTCCGACCATTCCAACGCGGGTCCGCGCCGGCCGCCGCCAGGGTCCGGGTGGTGGTCCACGACGGCGATCGGACGCATCCAGTCGGGGAGCGTGACCTTCCCTGTGCCCGGCCGGACATCCACGACGACCGCTGGCACGCGGCGGCGCGCCGGCCGCAACGCGGCCAGGTCCCAGAGCCGGTATCGGAAATGCCGCACCATCTCGCGGTTTTCCGCGCGCTCCACCGCCCCGCTGTACACGATGCGGCTGTGAACGCCGAAGCGCCGCTCGAGCATCAGGTGAAGGCCGCCCGCCGACGCGAGGGCGTCGGGATCGGGATAGTCGTGCGGGACGATCGCGACGCGGGCGCGGGGGGGCAGAATCCGCCCGAGCGCCTCCAGCCGTTCGGTAGCCGAAAGATTGTCCATTGCGCGCTCCATGATAGGCCGTCGCACCCGCCGCGCACAAGGAAGGGAACGCGGCGCCGTGGAGCCACCCTCCCATTGACCGAGCTGGAAACGGGAGATAACGCCGCGACGGAGAGGAAATGGGACAACGGTGAAACGAAATACGTGGCCGGGAACGGCGGTGCTGATGGTCATGTGGACGGGTGGCGCGGTGGCGCTGGGGGCGGAGGTTCCGCTGGGCGGCGAGGCCGGCGGCTGGCGGTGCGCCGCGCCACGCGCGGAAATCGCGCCGCGGTTCGAGTGGAACGCTATGCGCCGCGAGTGGAGGATTCGCGCCGACGACTGCGAGAGCCGCTCGGGCTGGTGGTGGCGGCAGATGGCAGTCACCGGCGGCCAATGCTATGCCTTCCGCGTCCGGGCGTTGCCGCGCAACGTGACGAACACGCTGCGAAGCGTGGTCGCACGTCTGATCTGGCAGGCGGCGGACGGTCAGCGCGCGCGGCTTGACCCGCCGCTGTACACGCCGCGCGTCGTCACCGACCGACCAGCGTCGGAGCCGGAGCATCCCGTTGAGGCGGACCGGTCGCCGGACGGCTGGCTCGAATTGCGGGGCGTTTACGCCACGCCGAGCAACGCCGCGGCGGCGGTGGTCGAGCTGCACCTGCGGTGGGCGCCGGGGGGCGAGGTCGCCTGGCGCGACGCCGAACTGACGCCCGTGCCGCCACTGCCGCCGCGGATCGTACGGGTGGCGGCCGTCCACTGCGGCCCGTGGCCGGGCGCGACCTCGCGGACAAGCCTCCGCAGTTCGCGCCGCTAATCGAGGAAGCGGGACGGCGCGACGCCGACCTCGTGGTGCTGCCGGAGGTGCTGACGTACTACCGCACCGGCCGGCCCATGGCGGAGGTAGCCGAACCGATTCCGGGGCCGTCCACCGAATTCTTCGGAGCACTGGCCCGGCGGTTCAACCTCTACATCGTCGCGGGCCTGGTCGAACGGGACGGGCGGCGGATCTACAACACGGCCGCTCTGGACGGCCCCCGGGGCACCGTCGAGGGAATCTACCGTAAGGTCACGCTGCCGCGCAGCGAGATCGAGGAGGGGGTCCATTTTGGCACGGAGTACCCGGTGTTCGACACGCGGTTCGGACGCCTCGGGATCATGATTTGCTACGACGGGTTCTTTCCCGAGGTGGCCCGCCAACTGGCGTTGAACGGCGCGGAGTTGATCGCGTGGCCGGTGTGGGAGTGCAACCCGTTGCTGGCGGCCGCCCGCGCCTGCGAAAACCATGTGTGGCTGGTCAGCAGCACCTACATGGATCCCCACGACCACTGGATGATCACCGGCATGTACGATCCTGCCGGCCAGCTCGTGGTTCAGGCGACGGAATGGGGAACGCTGGCCTTCGCCGAAATCGACCTCCATCGCCGACACTTGTGGTACAGTCTGGGCGATTTCAAGGCCGAGTGGCCGCGGCACCGGCAGCCGTGGAACGAGCCGGCACGGCGGTGAGGCCGGCGGCGGCCGGGCGAGGAGCTTGCGTATGGAGTTCAGGGAGCTGGGACGGAGCGGAATCCGCGTTTCGTGCATCGGACTCGGCACGTAGTCCATCGGCGGCGGCACATGGTGGGGCCTTTCGGACGATGGCGAAGCCGTCCGGACCATCCAGGCGGCGCTGGACCACGAGGTGAATCTGATCGACACGGCGCCGATGTACGACTTCGGCCATGCCGAGGAGCTGGTTGGGCGGGCGATCCGCGGACGTCGCGAGCGCGTGGTGCTGGCACCAAGTGCGGCCTGTGGCACGCCGATGGGCGTGGCATCCCCTGGTTCGAGTTCGAGGGCCGCACCATCCGCCGCTCACTTCGGCCGGACACGATCCGGATCGAAATCGAGGAGAGCCTCCGCCGGCTGGGCGTGGACTGCCTTGACCTCTACCAGACCCACTGGCCGGCCGTGCCGCCCGAGGCCACGCCGATCGCCGACACGATGGAGTGCCTGCTCGACCTCAAGCGGCAAGGCAAGATCCGCGCCATCGGCGCCTCGAACGTGACGTGCGCCCAGATGGACGAGTACCGCTCCGTCGGCGGGCTGGACGCATGTCAGCCGCGCTACAGCCTGCTGGACCTCCGCATCGAGGCCGACGTCCTCCCCTATTGCCACCGGCACGGCATCGCGGTGCTGGCCTATTCCCCCCTCGAGCAGGGACTCTTGACGGGCCGGATCGGAATGGATCGTCGGTTTGCGCGGGGGGAGTTTCGGAACACGATCCCCTGGTTCCGCCCTTCGAACCGAGCGCGCGTGCTCGGCATGCTCGACGGCTGGCGAGACCTCTGCGAGGCGCACCGCTGTACGCTCGGCCAGCTCGTGTTGGCCTGGACGGTGGCCCAGTCCGGCCTGACGGTGGCGCTGGTCGGCGCGCGCAAGGTGGCCCACGCTCTCGAGAACGCCGCGGCGGGCGATCTGCGGCTCGACGACGTCGCGCTGACACGCATGCGCCGCGACGTCGAGGCGTTGGGTGAACCCGCGGAGTGACCGCCGGCGGCCGCAACGTGGCGGCTCAGGGCGTTACGTCGCGTACGCGATAGAACCGTTGGTCTCCGACCGAGCCGTCGACGAATTCGTACTCCAATTGCTCGGCGACGAAGGGCGACGCGAACGGCTGCCAGTCGGCCGGAGAAAGTCGGTCGGTGTATTCAATTAGGTAGCTCCGCCCGATAATGGTCTGCAGCCGGAAGGCGCGCAGGCCCTCGGGGAGACCCGACACGCCAGCGAGCGGACCGAGGCGCAGGCGCGGCAGCGGCAGCGCCTGCACGAACACGTCGCGCTCAGCCGCCCGGGGGGGATCCCCGCTGTCGGCCACCCGCAGGCGCACCTGCCAGGTCTCCGCCTCGCCTTCGGGATCTGGGGTCCACGCGAATTCGCCCGTCGCCGGCTCGAGGACGGCGCCGGGCGGGCGTTGAACATCATAAACGTCAGCGTCTGGGCCGGGGTGTCGTCGTCCTCCGCGGTGGCGTGGAACTGAATACGGCCGCCGCGAAACACGCTCTGAACGGCGCGGGCGAACAACCGCGGGGGTCGGTTGGTCGCGGGGGCGGCGTTCGGCGCCGCCGGGGTTGCCTGGGGCAGCCGCGCAATGGAGCCGGCGCCGTCCGGATACCGTCCCTCGGAGACGTCGGTCGCCTGTGGCCCGAACACGACGGCATCCACGAGCCGGCCGGCCGCGTCGTAGACGGCGATGGCCTCCCCGTTCTCGCTCAGGCTGAAGCCCGCGTGCAGGTGCGGTCGTACGGCGGGGTTGTTCTGCCCCGTCTCCCCGTCGGCCCAAACCAGCAGGAACCCTTTGGGGGCACGAAAAAAGCCGGCGGGCACCCGGTACTTGTTCGCGTTCGACAGGTCGTCGGTTAGGCTCGCGCCGCCGAGGTCCATCGGGTCATCCGCCGGATTGTAGAGTTCGAACCAGTCCTCGTACTGACCGTCGGCGGGATCGGGGAGGCAGGCGACGTTGTCGGCCAGCCACTCGTTGACCAACACCCGCGGCGGCGGCGAAGTGCCGTCGTTCGGCGCCCGGGGCGTCGGCTCGCGCAGCAGCTTCCGAGAGAGCGGATCGCCGTCGGGCCACGAGCCGTAGGCGCGGTCCGCAGGCGCCGACGCCCAGCGGAGATGGTCGGCCACCGCCAGTCGGTTGGACAGCGAACTGACGAGTGCGACGACGCCGGTCGCACCGCCGACCCTGAAATTTGCATGCCACGCATTGCTCGTCGTCTCCCCATTTTCGCCGTCCATCCAGACGAGCACAAACCCGCCGGCCGGAATCTGCGCGCCGGGGTGGGGAATGCCCACCGGGTGAGGTTTGACGGCGTGTCGGTCAGGTACCAGCCGGCCAGCGATACGGCGTGGGGGCCGGCGTTGTGGAGCTCGATCCACGGCTCCCGCTCGCCGACGTTGTCGGCCGCGCCAGCCACGTTGGAGACGACGATCTCGTTGAGCCACAGGTTGGGCAGAGGCGGCAGAGAGCGCGCGACCGAGTTGGTCGCGCCGGGCGTGGCCGCCGCCTGGACGCGAGGCTCGGCCACCAGCTCGAGGCCGAATACGACGTCGGAGCTGTTCGTGCTGTGTTGGTGGCCTGCACGGCGATGACGTTGCGGCCGGGCACCAGCAGGTCGGAGGGAAGCGCAACGGGCCCCTCGAGCACGGCGTCGCCGACGACGCGAGCGGCGGTGGTGGTCCAGCCAGCGGACCCTGGCGGCATGCCGATCCGGTACGCCTCGACGCCGTTCAGGTGGATCACCGCCCCGTCGTCGACACAGAGGGGGGCCCGCAGGTCCACGTTGGCCGGGTTGGCGGCCAGGTGGAATTCGGAGCGGAACTGAAAGGCGAGGATCCGCCGGCCGGCCCAGTTGGTCAAGGGCAGCGGCGTGGTCTTCGGTGCGGGCAGGCCTGCGGTCTCGAAGAGCCCCCCGCCGGCCGCCCAGTGGGCGTCGTCGAAGTCGGCGGCGACCCACGAGGGGTCCAGATGGGTTCCGCCGGTGTTGTAGCGCCAGATATTGGTCTTCGAAAGCAGCACGGCAGCGGGCGCGCCAGCGGTGCCGCTCAGGGCGGCGGCCCAGTGGCCGGGACGGCGGCGATCCGCGGCCGGATCGAGAAGCTGCAGCGAGGCCCCCTGCCCCGCCGCCTCGGTGGGCCAAGGCCAGCGGTTCTCGTAGCCGACCTGGTCCACCACGACCGTCTCATTCGAGGTCGGCCCCGGCTGGATTAGCGCCAGGGATTCGCCCGCGTCGGCCAGGCCGCCCGGGTATTCCGCGGCCACCGGGATGGCCGCGCCGTGGGTCTGAGCGAATCGCGTCCGGTCGGCGGCGAAGACCGCGAAGCCGCCGGGGGGCAGAACGACGCCGTCGGGGATCGTCAGGCCGACGCCGTCGATCCGCCACCGGGACAGGTCGTACCAGGTCGAGGTGGACGCATCGTGCAGCTCGATGAAGGCGGCGCCGGAGGTGGGCGGCTGGTACATGATCTCGCTGAAGACGACCCGACCGGCCGCGGGCTCCGACTCGGCGCTGGTGACGATGGCCAGGTCGACCGGCGCGGCGGCGATGGCCGAGCCCCGCGCGTCCACCGCATGGACGCGCAGCGCGTTGGTACCCTCGGCCAGCGGCACCACCACGCGCCACTGGTTGAGCGAGAGCCATTCCGGCGTCCATCCGACCCCGTTGACCGTGATCCGGTCCGCCTCCACGGGCGCGGCGCCGGTCAGCGCAATGTAGTTGAGATTGGTCGAGATCACCGGCGGCAGGCTGACGGCGAACGGCGACTGGACGTCGGCCAACTGCTGGAGGACGAACGTCCGCCGATCGCGGACGAACGTCAACAGGGGCGCGTAGCTCGAAGGGGAGGCCCCGTTGTCGGTCAGCGCGGCGAACCGCCCAGCCATCTGTGGCGCGAGGGCGGCCTCCGAAAAGGGGCCGTCGAGCAGCTCCTTGACGAAGGCCCAGAACACGCGCTGGAACGGCGGATGGCTTTTCAGCCGCGCCATCAGCGCATCGTTTTCGCCGCCGAACAGCGACTCGTTCGTGGAGCCCTGGGCGAAGATGAAGTCGATGTCCCACATCAGAAGCTGCCAGGGGCTCTGGGCGGGCTTGTACGCGTACATGTTTTTGCCGCGCTGGAAGACGTACGAGTCGTAGTTGCGGAACATGCGCTCGAACGCGAAGACCCGCATCCACTCGCGCAGGTCCAGCGTCCCCGGCACGACGGCCTCGTACGGCTGCGGCGAGGTCGAGTTCACGGCGTCCACCAGCCTAAAAAACTTCGCGAAGTCGTTCGCCGTGCCGCGAATCGCGCGCGGCCTCCAGTTCCAACGGTAGCGGGCGACCTTGCGCGAGCCATCGGCGGTGCGAAAGTCGCCCAGCGCGGCGTTGACGTTCGCGAAGCTGACGCCGTCGTCCAGAAACTCGAACCAGTCTTCGATCTAGTGCAGGGGCCGCGGTCGTCGTTCGGGTAGAACTCCTCGACCACGTCGCCGGCGGGCTGCTGGACATACTCGCTCAACGGGGTACGCCGCACCCCGTTGACGAAGAGATGGTGATACCGCCGGTGCAGGTAGGGAACGCCGAGTCGCTCTGCGGCCCAGTAGCCGAGCTGCTGGCGGAGGCGCGTGTCGTCGTCGCTGAGCATCTGGAGCCGAACATCGGTCGCGTTGAGAAGGCGGTCGTTCTTGGGCATCTCGAGGGAGTAGTCGCACCACTGGCTGCCGGTCGGGCCGTTGAATTTGCGGGCGTGAATAGGGCTGCCGCTGCACATGCATTTGGCCGAATGGATCACGCGCTCCCCGTGGTAGACGAAGCTGCCCTGGAGGGGGTGGTTGCTATTCTTGTCCCGCGTCGTCCAGGTCTGCCGCGTCGACTCGGTGATCCAGAGGTGGTAGGTGGCGAACGTGCCGGGGGCGTTCGTGGAACCCCAACGGATGAGGGCCTCGCGGGACGGCGCGCCGGAGGGGACCACGGTCGTAGCGGCGGGCAGCCCGCCGTCCTCCGCCTCGATGTGGAAGGCGACGAGCGTATTCGCCGGCTGCGCGGGAAGCGCGGCGACGTACCAGCCGCCGGCGCGCCGCTCCATCGGACCCGGGCACGCATCGTCGCACACTGCCGGCCGGCAGCGTCGCGGTCAGCTTGGCCCCCAGCCAGTTGACGCCCGGATCGCCGCGCCAACTGGCGCGAATCCGCATCCCTCCGCCGCTTTCTCCGGCCTCGGCCATCCATGCGCTGTCCTGGTGCGAGCCGCGCATCGTCCAGCCGCCGACCCCCGACGTGAACGTTCCGTTGGTCAGCACGTTCACGCCCGAGGCGTTCAGGACCTCCACCTGGTCGAGGTCGTACTCCCCCGCGCCCAACGCCAGAACGTGCAACTCATCGGCCACATAGCTGGCATTGCCGTGATCGAGCACCCTTGTGTGTTCGACCGCCACCCATCCGCACGACGCGGTCTCGTCGCTGTCGGCCCAGTTCGTCGGCCGGCGCCGGTCCGCCCGCGGATCCACCAGCTCCAAGCTGCTGCCGCCACCGTCCGACCAGCGCCCCCACTGCCCGCCGTCCCAGTACCGCACCTCGTCCACCAGCACGTACACGCGGTTGGTCACCCACTGGCCCGCGTCGTTGGTCGCGACCAGGTCCTCCGGCATGAGCAAGCGGATGGATTCGCCACGATCAGAGAGGCTGCCGGAAAAATTGCCGAAACAGTTGGTCGCCGTCAGCCACGGATAGCGGCTGCGTAGACGGCCGGCATCGGCCGCGATCACGAGATGGCCGCCCGGCGGGAGCGAGGCCCCCGCAGACAGGTTGAACGAAATGCCGCCGCGGATCCGCCAACCGGCTAGCGATACGGCCTGCGTGCTCCAGTTGTGAAGCTCGATGAACTCGTCGGCCCGATCCTCGGTGATAGGGTGGTACATGATCTCGTTGATGACGATGGGGCCGAGACGGCGCGGGGTGTTGGGGGCGTCGGGTGTGGGCGCAACGGCCTCGTTCCAGTCGGCAGCGCCATCGGGGGTCCGCCCGCTGGAAACGCCGTTGGCCGAGGGCCCGAAGGCCACGGCGTCGATCACGGTGCGACCGTCCTGCGCGCAGAAAAATGACCTCGCCGGCGGCGTCGAGGGCAAACCCCAGCTGCGACTGCGTCCACGCACGGTGGCCGCCGGCCGGGATGACCTCGCCGTCCGGAATGCGGAACTTGTTCGTCGCGGCGTCGTCGGAGAGCCAGCAGCCGGCGAGGCTGACCGCCTGCGTGCCCGCGTTGAACAGCTCGATAAAATCCTCTTGCGGGTCGTCGGTGTGCGCCAGCCATTCGTTGATGACCACGGTTGACCATGCGTGGGAGGTCCACGGGTCCGGCCCCCCCGGCGTGCCGCCGTCCACCGTGCCCGCCGCCCAGGCGCGCGGGTCGCGCTCGCCGTACGACGGACGGGCCAGGATCAGCGAAGGCCCGCCCCCATCCGGCGCCGCCGGCCAGGGGGGTTCATCGTCATACTCGAGCTCCAGCAACACCTCGCCGAGACGGCCGACCAGGCGCACCTCGCCCCCGCCGTTGCCGAGCCGCCCGCTGTAGGGGCCTAGCACGTTCGAGAGCCCGTGGACCGCCTGCAGGTCCGCCGGCGCGGCCGCGACGACGACGTAGGATCGGCCCGAGACCACGGTGCCCGGAGGAAACAGATAGCTGACTTCGCCCGACAGCCGGTAGCCGCCGAGGTCCCACGGCCATTCCACGGAGTTGTAGATCTCGATGAACTCCGTCTCACGCCCATCGCCGCGGGGGGCGGGGTGGTAGTGGAGCTCGGTGATCCCCAGCGGCGTACGGCGGCTCGACGGACCCGCCGACTCCCGCACGCCGCGCCAGATGGCCAGCGGCGGAGGGCCAAGCCGCGCGCCCGCCGTCGCAGGCGTGTCGGTGACAATGGTGTTGGGCATGGAGGCTCGGTCGCGCACGCCGGTGACGCGCACCGTGACGCCCGTGGTCACCGGCGAGGCCAGCGTCAGCAGAACCGAACGGCCGTCCGACGACAACCGCGCCGCCGTCACGGCGGGGCCGCCCGGCACCGTGTACGATGTCGGGTTCGTCGCGGTCGCCGCCTCGACCGGTTCGGAAAACATCACCTCTACGCGGGTGCCATCGAACATCGCGGCGGCCGAGACCGTCGGGGGAACTGTGTCGGGCACGACGTTGATCGCGGCGACCTGGCTGGTCACCGGGCCATGCAGGTTTGTGACGATGGCCCGGATCTGGTCGTTGTGGTTGAACCGCGCAGCCGGCCCATAAACGAACTCGGCGTCGCCGCCCGCCGGCGCGTTGGTTCCGTTGATCTGCCAGCGGTAGCCGACGTTCAGCCGCCGCGCCACCTCCACGCGCAGAAGAGTGATGTCGTTTTCCATCAGTACGACCGACGGTGGAGGGTGGGCGGTGATCACCGGCGGCGCCATGCCCACCGGCCGCAAAAACTGGCCGGGGATCGGGATGTTCGTCACCGAGCCGGGCCGGACCCACATCACCGTCAGGTTGTCCCCTCCCGTCCCCTCCTTCATCACCGCCTCGATGTAGCACGGCTGCCCGTTGGTCAACTGGACGACCGCGGACATCTGGTTGGTTTCCTTGGTGAACTGCCGAAAGTTCGTCCATCCGTTCACCCGGGCCACCGGCGCCGCCTGAGCCGGATTGGTGGACGGCGACAGGTAGAGCACGGAGGCGTCGTCGCTGGCAATGCCGAACTGATAGCTTCCCGTGTCGGGCGGAAACAGCAGCGCCCTCAGGCGCCGGCCGAAGTTGTCCATTTAATTGGTCGGGCATTCGAAATCGGCGAGAAATCCTTCCGCCGACGGCCCTAGAGGGTAGATCGCAGAATTGGTCAAGTTGGAGACGCTCGAACCGGCAAGGTCAGTGAAAATCTCAAAAAACACGCCAGTTGCCGGTGTTTGTGCGGCAGCCATGCCGGCGGTCAGCAGCCCTGCCGCCACCGTCCGGGCGACGGGCGACGATTGCAGGGATCGCAGCCGCAGCCGGACCATCGTCTGGAGGGGATTTTGCATCTCTGAGAAAGTCCTGCCATAGAAAATCTTACCATGCAAAGCCGTTTCCTCCATCCCCGATCGATGGATGGGGGACATTATCAACGGTGCAGTGCGCCCCCTTCCGCACCGTGCGCCGGCCCGCGGCCGCGCGTGCCGTCCGTCAATCCGGCCCGATGGGCGGCCGGTCACAATGCGAGGCCGCCTCGTCCGATCGTCCGGCGGGGACGGCATCGCCGCCCGTGTCGGCGCGTACGGCCAGCACAGCCCCCGCCACGAGGAGCGCGGCCGCCGGATAGAACCGCGGGGACGGTAGATGGCCGGAGACCATCCAGTCCACTGCGCCGGCGAACAGAAACTGCGTAAGGTTGGCGAGCGTCACCGTCTGCGAGCGAAGGCGCCGGACGGCGGCCATCAGCGCGCTGTGGCCGATCACGGTCGGGCCAAGGGCCAGGCCGCCCGTCCACGCCGCCTCACGCCAGTCGAACGGACCGCCCGGCGACCGGGACACCGCGAAGGGCACGCACACGAGCGCGGCCGTGGCGTAGAGGGGCACCACGTAGAGCCACACCCCCGGCACCCCGCGGTTGCGGCGCCCCAACACGAGATAGGCGGCGAAAAACACCATCGAGCCCAGGCACAGCAGGTCGCCGGCAAAGGTCGTCCGGCTGAGATGAAAATCCCCGGCGACCAGCCAGCCCACCCCCATCAGCCCCAGGAAAGCGCCGGCGACCTCATGGCGCGCCACCCGTTCACCCAGCAACGCCGCCGAGAAAAGGGGCACAATGGCGGGGGCCAGGTTCACCAGCAGCGTGGCGTTCGCGACACTGGTCATCCGCACGCCAGCGAGGAACGTCATGAAATGGACACCCAGCAACACGCCGGGCGGAATGGCGGCCCTGGCGGCGGCCGTGGCGGCCGCCGTGCCATGGCGGCGCCGATCCCGGAGGCACCACGGCCAGAGCACGATCGCCGCGATCCCAGTGCGCGCCCCCGCCAGCCAGACGGGATCCAACCGGCTGCCTTGGATCAGGTTGGCGGCCGTCGAGCACACCAGGATGCCGGTCCACAGCAACAGGTGCGCCGAACGCATGGCACGGCAGCCTACCCGCCGCCGCCTCGGCCCTCAACCGCCGCCCGGCAGTATCACGGACCGCCGACCGGCAGCAGCCTCACCGCCCGCAGGTGCATCAGCGTCGGCGCCGACTCCCGGCGGCGGCCACGAGCCGACACACCCCACTCCCCCACCGAGGGGATCGTCAATTCGCCGAGCACAAGGCGACGAAACGCGTGCGAACTGCCCGTGGTCTTCAACTGTCCGCTAACCGCCTGGTCCACCACCGTCACCTGTACGGTTCCGCCGTCCGAGGCCTTCTCGCACGCGTACTCGATCTCGACGCGGAAACGGCCGGGCTGGACCACCTTCACCGTCCACTCGGCCCGCCCGTCGTCGCTGCGCCACTCGCCGATGCTGTCGGTGGCCATTTCGTACTTCAGGTCGCCCAACAACCGCGCCTCCTCGCCGTCCAGATGCACCACCCCCGTCTCCGGATCCTGTGCCGGCGGGCGGGCGGCGGCGCCGGGCACGCCCTCGACCGACACCGCGACCACCGTCACGTGCGGGTCGGGCAGCACCGTCGGCAGCTCCACCGCCGGCTCGCCGTTGCGCTCGCCGACGGTCAGCGACGTGCCGCCCGCCAGCAGGCGCGCGCTTAACACCCGGTTGGTCAGGCCGGGCAGCGAAACCCAGCCGTCGGCGGGGCGCTCGGTGACGTGAACGTACAGGCATCCCGGCCGCTTCGTGCACCGGAACCGATGGCGGCGAAACGGTGTCGCCGTGGTGCCGCGGATCGCCTCTGCGTTGACCTCCATCCACCGGCCCATCGCCTCCAGCCGCTCCACGCTTTCGGGCGGGATCGTCCCGTCCGCCTTGGGCCCGACGTTCAACAGCAGGTTGCCGCCCTTCGAGGCGACGTCCACGAGCATGCGGATGAGCTGGGTGACGGATTTCCAGTCGTGGTCGTCCTTCTTGTAGCCCCACGTGTCGTTCATCGTGATGCAGCTTTCCCAGTAGACGCCCTCCGGGAAGCCGCGGCTGGGCACCTCCTGCTCGGGCGTGCCGTAGTCGCCGGCGAACTCCCCCTCCGCAGTCATGCCCGCCATCCCTTTGCGCCCCTTGTCCACCCGGTTATTGACAATGATGGAGGGCTGCAACGATCGGACGTAGTTGTAGAGGTCCACGCCGCGGTTGTGGGTCCAGGTGGGCTCCCACTCGCCGTCGAACCACAGGATGCCCAACGGCCCCATCCCCTCGATCAGCTCCCGGAGCTGCGCCTTCATGTACCGCACATAGGCGTCCATGTCTGGCCGGTGGCCGGACCGGCCCGCATCCCACGAGGGCAGCGGATCATAGTTGGGGTGCTGCCAATCCATGATCGAGTAGTACAAGCACATCTTCAGCCCCGCGGCGCGCGCCGCCTCGGCCAGCGGTTTCAACAGGTCGCGGCCCCACGGGGTGGAGGCGACGTCGTAGTCGGTCTCTTTGGAATCCCACAGGCAGAAACCGTCGTGGTGCTTGGAGGTAATGACGATGTACTGCATCCCTGCCCGTTTAGCGATCCGGGCCCATTCGGACGGGTCGTAGGCAGTCGGGTTGAATCGAGAAAGAAGCTGCCGGTATTCCGAGAGGGGGATCTTTGCGCGGCTCATGATCCACTCGCCGACGCCCGGGACCGGTTGGCCGTTCCACTCGCCCGCCGGAATCGCATAAAGGCCCCAGTGAATGAACATGCCGAAGCGAGCCTCTTGGAACCAGGCCATCCGGGCTGCGCGCTCGGCCGGCGATTCTCTCCTGTAGTCCCGGGCCGGCTCCGTCGCCGCTGCGGCGACCGCGGCAAGGGCCGCTGCCATGACACCCTGACGCATCTTCATCATCCCGCGCTCCTTTCGTTCCCGCGGATTGTAGAAGACCGTCAACGCGGCGCAACCGCGAGGACGCACGGAACCGGCTCTGCGCCACACCGCAACCGTGGGGCGTGCACGGGAAACGGCCCTCGCCGGAAGGAGAACGAGGGGGCCAAACAATGGCGGCGCGCTGCAGACGCAGGAAGCCGGTGCCGGGGGTCAGGGCGCGGCGGGGGCGATTGGAGCGGGTGCCGGGACAGCGGCTGGCGCATTGGTTGCCGCCGTCGGCGGCGCGAGTTGAACCTCGAGCACCTTCTGCGCCGCTCGACGCTTCTGTTCGAGCGTCTTCAGGTTGGCCTCGGCGACGCCGGCCAGCGGGCCCTCCGGATTCGCCGCGATGTATTCTTCATAGGCATGGCGCGCGTCGGTGTACCGCCCGGCCTGCTCCAGCGCCCGGGCGCGTCCCAGCATCGCGGCCGATGCGAAGAGCGACGTTTTGTCGCGCGAAAGCACGGCCTCGTACACCTTCACCGCCTCCTCGAGCCGCCCCTTCGCTTCCAGGCACGTGGCCCGGTTGACTTCGGCCACGACGGCCCACGGGTGGTTGCGGTGCAGGGCAAGGAATTCGGCGTATCGCTTCTCCGCCTCCTCGTAGCGGCCGGAGTGGAAATCCAGCCGCGCCAACGCCAGCCGCGCGACCGGTGCGCCGGGCGTCGCCTTGTATTGGCGGAGCAACGCCTCGAGCTGCTCCGGGCGGCCGCTGACGAGCATGCGAGCCGCCTGGTCGGCCGCCGCGCGCCGGGAGCGGCGCACCATGCCGATGCCCACGACGATCACGGCCGCGACAACGGCCCCGATCAGGATCGGGCGGCCGTAGAGGCGGAGCACCGCCGCCAGGTCCGGCACGGCCGGCTCGGCGGCGGAGGCGGGCGGGGTCTCCTGGTCGTCGCGCATGGCGATATAATCCCGGTGATTCGGGCGCGCCATGCTGCCGCCGCGGCGGCGGAAAAGCAAGCCGGCCGGCGGGGGTCGCTGGACAGGCCTCAGAGCGGTGGGAATAATCGCCCCACTTTCTTCGTGCCCCACGGGGCGGTTCCAGATGGCCCGATGGTCCGAAGGATGCCAGCGTTGACGGTGGCTGACATGTCCGCCGCGCCTGGGGCCCCCGCCGTCCTACGGCGGGCGGCCCGGATTCTACGGACATCGACCGAAACGAGGAGCGACCGCGCCGGCCACCCCTGCCGGTACGGCCGGAAGTCGCATTCGGCCCCCGATGCGGGCCCGCCGGCGGGGGCCTTCCCAGGCGGCCCGCCATGACCCCCAATCCTGCATCGCCCCACCCGCCTCGCATGCCGCGGCAATATTTCGTGCGGCTCGCCGTTTTATTGGCGAGAATCGAAGCGGGTTCCTGGACATGGTGAATGGACGCTCAAGAACGTGCGTGGCTCGATGAGTACCGCCGAGGCGACCGCGAGGCCCTCGGCAAGCTCGTGGAGCATTATCGCCGCCCGCTCTACTCGTTCATTCTCAAGATGACCGAAGGCCGCGTGGACGCGGACGAGATCTTTCAAGAGGTCTGGATCCGCGCGATCCGGAAGCTCGATGCATTTCGCGAGGAGAACTTTCTCGGATGGCTCTTCCGGATCGCCCATAACCTGATCATCGACGTGGCGCGCCGTCGGAAGCTCTTCGTGGACCCGGAGACGGGCACGCACGGCTCGCAGTCCCGCAGCAGCTGGGTGCACCGGCTGCCCGCCTCGGGTCCCGGGCCGGCCACGCACGCAGCGGGGCACGACCTGGGCCGCAAAATTCAGGAGGCGCTGGCGCGCCTGCCGCCCGAGCAGCGGGAGGTGTTTCTGCTGCGCACGGAGGGGGAGGTGCCGTTCAAGGAAATCGCAAAAATCCAGGGAGTCACGCTGAACACGGCGCTGGCGCGCATGCACTACGCAGTGCTGAAGATGCGTGAGGCGCTGCGGGATGAGTACCGGGCCTTCGGGGGACGCTCGACATGAACTGCGAACGGGCCGTACGGGACATTTTGCTAGAATCCAGCGGCGAGCTGGACAGGGAGCGGCGAGCGCGCCTTCGGGCGCATGTCGCCGGCTGCGCGGCCTGCCGGAAATACCGCGCTGAGCTGATGGGCATCACCGACCTGGTGCACAGCGAGTCGGCGCCGCCCGCGGCCTCGCGCGTGACGGCCGACACGATCCTGACCAGCCTGGCCCTGCGTCCCCGCCGCAGCCGGTGGCAACGGTGGTGGTCCGACTGGCTGGCGCACCCCGCGCCGGCCGCCGCCGCCGCCGCCGTCGCGGCGTTCCTCGCCGGCTTTGCCGCGGCGGTCGTCCTCGCCGGCCTGCGCGCTCCACCGGCCGCCCCGGGTCGTCCCGCTGCCGGGGTGATGGTCATGGACGACTGGCTTGATGTCCAGCTTGACCTACTGAACGACGACGCCGCCGCCGTCGCGCACGACCTCGATCAGACTTCCGAACCGTCGGAGCCGCCGGCGGAGGAGCCCCTAGTTGAGATCGACCTGCAGATCCACGCTGAAGCATGATCCTTCAATTTCTTCGATACCTACTGCGTTGGGCCCCGTGGCTTCTGGCCCCCACCGTGTTCGCCGACGGACCGTCCGCAACGGCCCCATCCGCCCCGACGAACGCCCCGGCGGGCCGCCCCCCCCGCGCGGTGGAGCGGCTGTTGGAGGCGATCCGGCAACAACGACCGGACGAATACGACCGACTGCTGCGGCTTCGACGGGACAACCCTGCCCGTTTCCAGGAGGAGCTCCGCCGTCGCTTCGACGAATCCGCCCGCCGGCGCGGACTGGCCACCAATGCCGCGCCCGTGGCCGAGCCGGCCCCCGCCGTGGCCGGTCCGGCCCCGACCGACGTCGAGGAGCGGGTCGCCGAAATCATGCGGGAGGTCATACGGCTCGCGGAGGAGTACCCGCGCGCCCCGTCGTCCGAACGGAACGCGCAGCGCGAACGAATCCGAAACCTCGTGGCCGCCGCGTTTGACCTCCGCGAGCAGGACCGTGTCCGGCGCGTGCAGCGGCTGCGACAGGAACTCGACCGTTTGAAGGAGGAACTCGACCAGCGGCGGAGAAACCGGGACGCGATCGTCGACCGGAAGGTAGCCGAGATTCTCGGCGCCGACCCGACCAGCTGGTGAGAGGCATCGCGAGGGAACCTCAAGGAGCGAGGGTGGCGGGGGCCGCGCCCGGGCGCGCGGCCCCCGAATTGCCTCAACCCCCGCCGGCCCCCTCTCCGGGCTGCAAGCGTTCGTGCCGCGCGATCCGCCCCTCCAGAAGATAGATCACATCCTCCGCGATGTTGACCGCGTGGTCGGCGATCCGCTCGAAGTGGCGCGCTATGGCCATCAGATGCAGATCCTGATCCAGCCGCGTCGGGTTGTTCCGGATGCGACTCTTGACCTGCTCCACCACCGCCCGGTCGGCAACGTCCACGGCGTCGTCCGCCTCGATCACCTCCCGCGCCTTCCGGGCGTCGAGGTCGATCAGCGCGTCGATGCTGCGGCGCAGCATCGAGATGGTCTGATCGGCCAGCGGCCGAAAGTCGATCGCCGGCCCCGACGGCGGTTCGCGACAGATCTCGACCACCCGCTCAGCAATGTGCACGGCCAGGTCGCCGATCCGTTCGAGGTCGCCGTTGAGCCTCATCACGGCGACGATGAAGCGCAGGTCGGTGGCCACCGGCTGGTGCAGCGCTAGGACCTTGAGGCAGTCCTCCTCGATCTCCACCTCGTACCGGTCGATGACGTCGTCCTCCTCGATCAGCCGTCGGGCGAGGGCGGTGTCGCGCGACGCGAGCGCCGCGACGGCGTCCTGCACCGTCCGCTCCGCGCGCGCGCACATCTCGAGGATCCGCTGTTTCAGCCGGTTGATCTCGCGTTCGAGGTGCACCGACATGGGCTTTCGTCCTTTCCGTCCGCCGCCGGCGCCACGCGCCGGGCGGATTTAGAATTTCGCGGTCAGGTCCACCTGCAGCCTCCGGTAGTGGTGCGGGTCGTCCAGCCGCTTCTCGTCGAGGAAATACGACACCGACGCCTGCAGGCCCTTCATCAGCTGCACGGCCGCGCACAGCTTGTGGCCGCGCGCGTCCACGCCGCCGCCGAAGGAGTCGGAGTCGGTGAACGCGCCGGGGAACGAATCGGCCTCCAGGCGCCGGTAGTCGTAGCCGACCTGCACGCTGCCGGGCTTCGACATACGGCCGAGGCGCGCGCCGATCGTGACGGCGTCGTTCTCGTCGTCGACATCAGTGTTCACCGCCCACGCGGCAAAAAGGTGAAGCGGCAGGCCGACGTCCACGTCGAGCGCCGCCAGCGCCTCGACGGTGGTGAAGCCGGTCACGTACACCGTATTGGTCACCCCGTCAATGACCGCAGTCCGCGTCGAGTTCCCGTAGGAGCGGCCGGCGCCCTGCCAGTCGAAGACCGGACGGCCCTCCATTTCGGTGAACGCGTACACGGAGCCGGCCAGGGTCATCTGGACGCGCTCGTGCAGGCGGCCGGCCAGCGCGAGCTGTCCGCCGTACATCATCGAGTCGTCGTCGGAGCTGCGTTCCTGGATCCAGTGGTACGCGCCAACCGCCGAGGCCCGCCACAACTCGCCGACGCCCCAGGCAGCCGCCACGCCCTCGGGGGTGTAGTCGGCGTCCCAGAGATAGTCCCCAGCGGTCAGGAACGGCTGGACCATCTTGCCGGCGACGAGCCGGGTGCCGGGCATCGCCCGGGGCGTCCACTCGATCGATGCCACATCGAGGAAGACACTCTTCTTGGCCCCGAAGTCCCTGAGGGTCCTGTTGCCCGAGATCGGATCGGCCACGCCGTTTTTCTGCTCGGCCGTCGTCAGCCGCAGCGCGAGCGTGACCTCCTCGTTGGCCGGCGCGGTCAGGCCGGCCCGCACACGGAGCCGGTTGTGGTAGCGCTCATCCCGGCCCTCCTCGTCGACGTGCTCGAACCGATACCGCACATCGGCCTGGGGCTTGAGGTCGTCGAACCACGCCGCCGTCGCGGCCACCGCCCATGCCGTCATTGCGATCCCCGCCGTTGCTTTCATCCGTGGTCTCCCGTGCGACGGCCCCGGCCGTCGCGGCCACGCACCGGCGCGCCGCCGTAGCCCAGGGGTCCGCCTAACGCGGGATTAACACTCATCTCACTTGCCACTAACCGTGTTAGCACGGCGTTTGTTTTCTGTTAGCCGCGGCCCGTCCATGTCCATTCCCGGCCACCGGGCCGTTCTGCGGGACCGCGAACCAGAAACGGCTACCCCGGCCGGGTTCGCTCTCCACCCCGACCTCCCCACCGTGCGCCGCGACAATGTGTTTGACGATCGCCAGCCCGAGTCCTGTGCCGCCCTCCCGCCGGCTGCGCGACTTGTCCACCCGGTAGAACCGCTCGAAGAGCCGGGGCAAATGGCGCGCCTCGATGCCCGGGCCGTGATCCACGACGCGCCAGCGAACCCGCCCGCCCACGAGACCGCACTGAACGAGCACCTCTTCGCCGGGGGGGCTATGCTTGATCGCGTTGTCGAGCAGGTTGACCAACGCCCGGCCGAGCAGGTCGGGGTCGGCTCGCAGGAGGACGTCCGGCGGCACGTCGGCCCGGAGCGACACGCTGCGCTCCGCGGCGAGCTGGCCGCACACCTCGACGGCGTCCGTGGTGATGTCCGCCGCGGAGACCTCCGCGACGCGCAGCGTCACCGCCTCGGCCATCTGCTCGACGCGAGACAACTGAAGCAGGTCGTCCACTAGCGTTTGAAGTCGCTGCGTCTGCCTCAGCGCGATCCCGAGGAAGCGCCGCTGCTCCTCCGCCGAGGGCGGGCGGGGGTCGAGCACAGTCTCGAGGAAGCCGCGGATCGAAGTCAGGGGCGTCTTCAGCTCGTGCGAGACGTTCGCGACGAATTCGCGCCGGAGGGTCATCAGCCGGTGCAGGTTGGTTAGGTCGTTGAACACCATCACGGCGCCCCGCACGCGGCCGTCGGCGTCTTGCAGGGGAGCAGCCCGGCCGTGAACGAAGCGCTCGGACTCGCCATCCCGGATGGTGGCGCTGGTCTCGGCGGTGCGCCGCTCGCGCAACGCGGACAGGAGGAGTTCCTGAAAAGGAACCACTCGCACACAGGCCCGCAGGTCCTGGCCGCGCCGCCACTGCGTGCCCGCTGCCAGCAGCTCCGCCGCCCGCCCGTTGGCAAACAGAAGGCGCTCCTGGGCGTCGATGGCCAACACCCCCTCGCTTAGGCTCTGCAACAGCGTCTCGACCTCGCGCTGCTGGGTCTCCAGCGCGCGCATGCGAACGTCGAGTTCGCTGGCCATCTGGTTCATCGCCTCGGCGACCTCGGCGATCTCCCGGATCGGCGGCGGGGCGACACGGTGGTCGAGCCGCCCGGCCGCGAACCGCCGCGCCGCATCGGTCATCGCCGCCATCGGCCGCAGGATGCGAGCGGCCAGCAGGAGCGCGACCGCCGCGACCAGCGCCGCCGCTCCCGCCGTGGCTGCCAGCATCCGTCGCCGCAGCGCGGCGATCGCGGCCTCCATGCGGTCTACCGCCACCGCCGTCCGCAACGCCCCCACGACCGCCTCGCCGCGGCGGAGCGGAAGGGCCAGATACACCGTCGGCAGCCCGGTCGTGTCGCTGTGCCGCACGTCGCGGCCCTCCCTGCCCTCAAGGGCCGCGGCGACCTCCGGCCGGCCGTGGCGCAGCATCATCCGCGAGGCGGCGGCCGCGGAGTCCGCCAACACCCGGCCGGAGGCCGCAATGACCGTCACGCGGGTGTCCGGCGAGATGGCGCGCGCCAGCCGCGCCAACTCCGCCGCAGCGCGCTCGTCAAAGGCGTCGAACCGGTCGGACTGCAGCAGGGTTTGCAGGAATCGGTTTTCGACGCGGAGGCGCTCCTCGGTCTGGCGCAGATGGAAGTTGCGGACGGCACGCTCCGCCCACGTGCCGACCGCCGTGCCGGTCACAGCGGCGGCCACCAGCAGCGGCGCGACCAGCGTCCAGGCGATCGGCGTTCGCCGCATTACTTCTCCCGGAACCGATACCCCACCCCGCGCACCGTCTCGATCAGGTCCGCATTGCGGCCGAGCTTCCGCCGCAGGTTGACCATCTGCACGTCCACGGAGCGGGCGGTCACAGGATAGTCCGTCCCCTTCACGGCGTCCACGATCTGCTCCCGGCTGAACACCCATCCCGGCTTCGAGGCCAGGAACCGCAAAATCCCGAACTCGGTCGCCGTCAGCTCCAGCGGGCGGCCCTTCAGCGTCGCCTCGTGCCGCGCCGGATGGATGCGGAGATCACCGACCTCGATGGGCTCGTCGGTCATCGCTAGCCGCTGCCGGCGCCGAAACACGTTGCGGATGCGCGCCACCAGCACTTTGGGGTTGAACGGCTTGGTGATGTAGTCCTCCGCCCCCAGCCGCAACCCGGACACGATATCGCTCTCGTCGCCCTTCGCGGTCAACATGATGATCGGCAGCGTGCAGGTGCGCCCGTCCGATTGCAGCAAGCGGGCGACCTCCATCCCGTCGAGGCCGGGCAGCATCAGGTCGAGCAGCACCAGGTCGAACCCGCCGTTGCGGGCCATTTCCAGCGCCCGCTCGCCGTTGTCCACCCCCGTGACGCGGAACCCTTCCTTCGTCAGCGTGTACCGGACCAGCTCCTGGATGTCCTCGTCGTCCTCGACGACCAGTATGTGTTCGCGAACCATGGTGGCCCTTCCCTCCCCCGATCCGACGGCGGGGGATGTGGAACCGCAAGGTTTCGTGGAAGTGTACACTGTCGGGCCGGCGTGATGAATCGGTAAATGGATTGTAAGGATTCCGTGCGGACGGCGCCGGCGGCCGCTTGCCGGGGACGGCGGCGACGGCGACAATGGTGGAGTGAGTGATCCCGGCCGGCTGGAGCGCTGGCGTTCGGGCTGGCACGCCCCCGCCGGCCCCGGCGAAATCTGGCGCGTCGCGGCGCCGCTGATCGTCGCCACCGCCTCCCTCAGCCTGATGCAGTTCACCGACCGGATGTTCCTCGCCTGGCACGACGCCAACTCGCTGCGGGCCGTCGTTCCGGCGGGCATCCTGGCTTTCACGATGACCTGCGGGTTCCTCGCGCTGGTCGGCTACGGCCAGACCTTCGTCGCCCACCACCACGGGGCGGGCGACCCGTACGGCTGCGCCCGGTCCGCCGCGCAGGCCGTGCTGCTGGCCCTCCTTTCCTGGCCGGCCGTCCTCGCCGTCGCGCCCCTCGGCCGCGCCATCATCCGCGCTTCCGGCCACGCGCCGGACGTGGCGGCGCTCGAGCGGGAGTATTTCGACCTGGTGATGCTCGGCAGCCTTGGGCCGCTGCTGACGCAGGCCTTCGGCGGTTTCTTCAGCGGCCGCGGCCACACCCGCGCGACGATGTGGGCCCACCTCGGCGGCAACCTGCTCAACATCGCACTGAACTATTGCTGGATCTTCGGCCGCGCCGGCTTTCCGGCCCTCGGTCTGCGTGGCGCCGCGCTGGCCACGGTGACCGCCGGCTTCGCTCCCGCTTTCGGCCTCGGGCTCCGCTTCTTTGCTCCGTCGGTCCGCCGCCGCTTCGACACCCTAGGCGCTTTCCGCCCCGACCTCCGCCTGCTCGGCCGCCTCCTCCGGTTCGGCCTGCCGGCGGCTGGCCACATGTGGCTCGACCTCACCTCCTTCGCCTTTTTCGTGTTCCTCGCGGGCCGGTTCGGTCCCGCCGAGCAGGCGGCGGGCAACATCGCGCTGACCGTGAACGCGCTGGCCTTCTTGCCGACCATCGGCATCGGGCACGCCGCCTCGATCGTCGTCGGCCAGTACCAAGGCCGCAACGACCCCGCACGCGCCGAGCGGGCCGGCTGGACCGCGCTGGCGATGGCGGCCGGTTACATGGGGACCGTTGGGCTGACCTACGTCCTATTCCCCACCGCCTACGTCTCGCTGTTCACCGACCGAGGGCCCGGCTCGGTCCCGCACGGGGAGGTCTTTCCGATCGCCCGCCGCCTGCTGGTCGTCCTCGCCCTCTGGAGCACCGGCGACGCCACCGACCTGGCGCTGGCGGGCGCGCTGAAAGGCGCCGGCGACACCCGCTTCGTGATGACCTTCTCCCTCGCGATGGCCTACGGCCTCTTCGTCGGGGGTGAACTGCTGATCGTCGGGGTGTTCGGCGGCGGCGTTTACGCGGCGTGGGCGTGGACCTGCGTGTACATTGCCGCCATGGCGTTCGGCTACCTCCATCGCTTCCGGCGGGGACGCTGGAAGCGCATCGATCTGCTCGGCCGGGGCGCCGCCGCAACGGCGCCGGATACCCTCCAGGTGGCGTTGTGAATCGCTTCGTCGTCTACTTCCGTCGTCCCTTCATGGCCGCCGCGCTGGCCTTGGCCAGCGGTTGCGGGCGTGAAGGCCCGCCGCCCGACCTCGCCGCCCTGGACGGCGGGCGCGCGCTCGCCGAGGTGCGCACCTTTGTCGCGCTCGGTCCCAAGACCGCCGGCACCGACGGCGCCGCCCGCGCCGCCCTCTGGATCCGCGACCGCCTCGAGGCCCTCGGCTGGGCCGCCGAGGTGGACGAGTTCGAGGACTCCTCCGCCGGCCGCCCCATGATCTTCCGCAACGTCGTCGGCCGTCGGCCGAGCCGCTCGCGCGATGTCGTCCTCTTCGGCGCCCACTACGACACCAAAGGCGGCATCGAGCCGTTCGAGGGCGCCAACGACGCCGGATCCGGCGTGGGCGTCCTCCTTGAACTGGCCCGGGCCGGCGCCGGCTGGGGCTGGCCATGGGACACCCGGCTCGCGTTTTTCGACGGCGAGGAGTGCCGGATCGCCTACGGGCCCGACGACGGCCTCCACGGGAGCCGCCGACTCGCTGCCCGGGCGGTTCGCGAATCGTGGAGCCGACGCGTTCGCGCCGTCGTGATCGTGGACATGGTCGGCGACCGCGACTTCACGATCACGCTACCGCGCAACGGAACGCCCGCGCTGATGACGGCCGCGCTTGAGGCCGCCGCCGCACTGGGCCTCCGCGACCGCGTGCGGCTGGCGCCGGGCGCGATCCTCGACGACCACCAGCCCTTCCTCGACGCCGGCATGCCCGCTGTGGACCTGATCGACTTCGAGTACGGCTCCGCCCCCGGCTTGAACGACTATTGGCACACCCCGCAGGACACCCTCGACAAGCTCTCCGCCGAAAGCCTCGGCCACGCCGCCCGGCTAGCGCTGCTGACTGCGCTACGGGCCACTGGCGACAAGCGTGTTGGACTATCGCGGACGAGGGAGTCAGAATAGGATGACGCGCAAGGAGATGCATTCGATATGAACCGTCGCTCGTTTCTTAGGTCCGCCCGCGTCGCTGCCGCGCCGTTCATCCTTCCGTCGCACATCCAGGCCGCCCCGACGAAGCCCAACGACCGTATCACGATGGGCTTCATCGGCATGGGCAAACAAAACCGCCATTTGATGGGCAATTTTCTGTGGCGCGTCCAGGTCGTTGCGGTTTGCGACGTGGACACCACCCGCCGCCTCGACGCGCAGAAGCGCGCCGACAAATTCTACCAGGAGCATCGCGACCTCGGCGCGCCGGGCGTGGCGGCCTACAGCGATTTCCGCGAGCTGCTGGCCCGCACCGGCATCGACGCCGTCTGCATCGCCACCCCCGACCACTAGCACGGCATCCAGATTCTTGAAGGGCTCCGCGCCGGCAAAAACGTCTACTGCGAAAAGCCGCTGACCCACAACGTTGCCGAGGCCGTCGCGGTGATTCGCGCAGTGGACCGCCACCGCCGTGTGCTCCAAACCGGCTCGATGCAGCGCTCCTCGAAGGAGTTTCGCGTAGCCTGCGAGCTGGTCCGCAACGGCGTCATCGGCCGGATCGAGCGCGTCGAATGCTCGTTCGGCAACCCCGGTGTTCCCTGCGACCTGCCCGCCGAGCCCGACGAGCCCGGGCTGGACTGGAACCTGTGGCTCGGCCCCGCTCCGTTGCGGCCCTACCACTCCGTGCTCAGCCCGCGCGGAATCCACGACCACTTCCCCAACTGGCGCACATACCGCGAATACGGCGGCAACGTCACCGACTGGGGCGCCCACCACATCGACATCGCGCAATGGGGCCTAGGCATGGACGAGAGCGGGCCGGTCGAAGTCCGCCCCCCCGACAAGCCCGACGCCAAACGCGGCGGAATGCTGGTCTTCGCCAACGGCGTTCCGGTGATCCACAAGGACGGCTTCGGCGTTCACTTCGTCGGCGCCGACGGCAAGGTCAAGGTCAACCGAGGAAAGTTCGAGCTGATCGTCCGCGGGGAGGTGGTCGCCTCCTCCGCCCGCGAAAAAACCTCCTGCGCGGCCGAGGTCGCCCGGGCCGAAAAGGTGCTTCTCGCGGACGCGAAGGCCCGCCTGTACGACAGCAAGTCGCACACCGACGACTTCCTCGCTCGGATGAAGGACCGCGGCAAACCGATCGCCAGCGAGATCGTTGGCGGCCGCACCGCGATCTGCTGCAACCTGCTCAACCTGGCCTACTACCACCGTCAGACCATCCGGTGGGACCCGGCGCGGCTGACCCTCGCCCCCGGCTCCGGCGATCCCGCGTGGCTGACGCGGAATTATCGTTCCCCCTGGAAAGTCTGAGGCCACGCGGACGATTTGCCAGCAGAGTTTGCACCCGCAGCCGCCCGCCGGCGTGGGTTCACCGGTGGAAGGGGCGCGGTGACGGCAAACGCCCGGCGGCGACGAGGGACGCGAGTACCCCCGCGGGATCGCGCCGCAACCACCCGAGCTCGTGTTCAAAATTCGAGGTGAACACGCCGCGGCCGACGGCGGCCTCGATTTCGGCCGGCGCCCAAAACTTCGCGTCGGCGATCTCCACAGGGTCCGGCCGGAACGGCCCGTCGTGGACGGCGATGAAGCTGCGCACGTACTCGGTCTCACGATCGGAGCGCCACAGGTACTCGTGCGACGGCCGCAGGTCCGCGGCGATTCCCAGCTCCTCCGCCATCTCCCGGCGGGCGCCTTCCGCCGGATCCTCGCCCGGCCGGAGATGGCCGCCCACCGACGTGTCCCACCGCCCCGGCTGGATGTCCTTGTCCGGCGAGCGACGCTGCAACAACAGCCGGCCGAGCCGGTCAAACACGAACACGTGGACGGCAGGATGGATCAGCGCCGGGTTAGAGTGACATTCGCGCCGCGGCGCGCGCCCGACGGGCCGACCGCGCTCGTCCACGACGTCGAAGACCTCCTCCCCTGATTCCGGCGGCGTGTTCGCGTTCATGCGGTGCGAGGGTAACCGCTGCCGCGCCGCGCCGCCAGCGATCCGGGCGACGACGCCGCGCAGGGCTGGCCGCGCATGGGCACGCCACCGCCCCTCGGAACGTGCGCTTGACCACTCACGGTGCAGCCGGCTGGAAGCTATGTTTTGACTGGCCGAGCAGCGGCGCGGCCCATACAGAGGGAAAAATCATCATGAAAGCACTTGGTCTGGCGGGAGGACTCTGGTGGTGGTGCGGCGTGACCGCCTCGGCGGCGGCCACGTTCTCGATAGGGCTACGGTACGGATTGGACGGCTGGTCCCTGGCTGCCGATGTGTCCGGCACGGGTGTCTCGACCGACCGTCTGGTGCGAACCTCGGACGATCAGGAGGTGATGATCTTCCGCTCTGGGACCGACAGCGGGGGCACGGTGTATTTCGTGGGCGCCTCGCCCTTGTACAGCACCCTGGATGACTACGCCCTCGACTGGGCCGACATGGATTATGATCTGACCATCGGCGTCGGTAGCCAGAGCGGCATCTACCGCTTCATGCTCAATCCCGCGACCAATGGTTGGTTTCCTGTGCGGCCTTTGTTCGACTCCATCGACGAGCCCGTCCCGTGGAACGCGACGTTTACTTGGCAATGGGAGGGAGCCGCAGACGCGAAGATCTTCGACTACATCCAGTGGACCACGAACAGAGAGCCAGCCGGCTTCGAGGGTAGCCTGCTAACCTGGAGCGGCGAGACAGGGTTTGACAGCCTCAATCAGTCCCTGAACTTCCTCCCGCAACCCGGCGGGGCCACTATGCGGATTGCGTACGGAAACCTCACCCCCTTCCTCGTGGGCAGTTGGGCGAAAAGGGAGGGGGACGACGTGCTGGACGAGCCGCCGCTCTTCTACACCGTGTCGTTCGACGAGCGCGACGTCCAACTGGTCCCCGAGCCGATGAGCGCCGCGCTGACCGCCGGCGGATTGGCGCTGGTGCTCGCAGCCCGGCGCCGGACCGCCCGCCGACGGGGCCGCTGACGGACGGCGCGGAGAGGCGACCCGCCGCCGCGCCGGCGGTGGACGCGGGCCTTTCCAGACAACCACGGCCAACCCCGACTCGGCGCGCCAGGGAGGGCTGGCCTCCGAGCGACCGCAGGGGTAACTATTCCCTCATGCGCCACGTCCGGCCGCATCGAGGCTTCAGAGCCCGGACCGCCTTGCTCGCGACGGGGGCGCTGGCCCTGTCTGCCGCCCATGCCGGCCCGGTGCGCCTCGAGGTCGTGTACCCATTCCCGGGGGCGAGATTTCCGCCGGGCATCGTGCCGCCGGCGGTGCTCTGGAACGACCCGACGACGGCGGCGCACTGGCGGCTGACCGTCCGGCTCGCCGGCGGCGCTCCGCTCGAGATGGACAGCGACGGCCGCCGCCGGCCGCCCGTTCTCGACCCCCGCTGCGTCCGCGAGGACAACTCCCCCCGACGCGCCGCCGCAGTTCGCTTCGGCGCGCGGCTGTGTGTTGCCGGCCGATGCCTGGGCGGCAATCCAGGCGGCGAGCGTCGAGGCCGACGCGACGCTGTCCGTTGCCGGCTACGACCGGCGGCCCGGTAACCACGGCGCGTGGCGGCTTTCGGAGGGCTCGGTGACGTTTCGCACGGCCCGGGAGCCGGTCGGCGACGCGATCTTTTACCGGGATGTGCCGCTAATGCCAGTGCGCACCCACCAGGGGATCGTACGGCCGCTGCGGCCCGAGGCCCTGCCGTTGATCGAATGGCGGCTTCGCGACATCACCCGCCCCGCGCCTTCCGTGGTGATGAGCAACCTGCCGACCTGCGCCAACTGCCACTCGTTCTCGGCAGACGGCTGACGGCTGGGCCTCGACGTGGATGGACCGGACGGCGACAAAGGGGCCCACGCCGTCGTCCAGGTACGCCCGCGGATGGCCATCGAACGCGAGGACGTGTTCAGCTGGAACCGCCTCGGGCGCGAGATCGCGGGCGCGACCGTCACCTTCGGCCTGTTCCCGCGCCTGTCCCCCGACGGCCGGTACGTCGCCGCAACGGTGGCCGAATCGGTCTACGTTCAAAACTACACGGACTGGCGCTTTCTCCAGACCTTCTATCCCACCCGGGGCATCCTCGCGATCTACGACACCGTCGAGCGCCGCGCGGCACCCCTGCGGGGGGCCGACGACCCGGGCTTCGTGCAGTCGAACCCCGTCTGGAGCCCCGACGGCCGCTGGATCGTGTTCATCCGCGCTACCGCCCGCGACAACTACACCCCCGATCCCCTCGCCGAGCGCGCGAACGATCCGCGGGAAACCCCAATCCGCTACGACCTCTGTCGCATCCCGTTCAACGGCGGACGCGGCGGGCGTCCCGAGCCGTTACGGGGGGCCTCGAACAACGGCCGCAGCAACTCGTTTCCCGTCTTTTCGCCCGACGGCCGCTGGATCGTGTTCGTGCAGGCGTCCAACGGACTCCTTTTGCGCCCCGACTCAAGGCTATGGATCGTGCCCGCCGACGGCGGCGAGGCCCGATCGCTGGAATGCAACCTCGAGCCGATGAACTCGTGGCACAGCTTTTCCTCAAACGGCCGCTGGCTGGCGTTCACCTCGAAGGCGATGGGGCATTACACGCGGCTTTTCCTGGCGCACATCGACGAGTCCGGGCGAGCATCCCCGCCGGTGCTCGTACCCGACTGCACGGCGGACAACCGGGCCGTCAATCTCCCCGAGTTCGCACCGGGACCGGCGCGGGAGATGCGGGCGATCGGGACCCCGGCGGTGGATTATCGCCGTCTTTCGCACCGCGCGCTGGAGCTGGCGCAGGCGGGCGACCTGGCCACTGCCGAGCGGTATTTGCGCGAGTCGCTCGCCCTGAAGGAAGACTACGCCGACACCCATATCGCCCTGGGCTACGTCCAGGACGCGCTGGACCGCCCGGAGGAGGCCGTCCGTTGCTATCGGCGGGCCCTCGAACTCCAGCCTGGACATCCCCGCGCACATCGCTATTGGGCCATGACGCTCAACAAGCGCGGCGACGCACAGGGGGCGATCGCGCACCTGCGTCAGGCGTGGCGGCCGACCCCGACGACGACGATACCCTGCGGCTGTGGGGCGATGCGCTGGTCGCGACCGGTCGCGCGGAGGAGGCCGTCGCGATGTATCGCCGCGCCCTTGCGATCGCGCCGGACAACGTCTACGCCCACCACAACCTCGCCACGGCGTTGGCGTCGTCGGGCCGCATCGAGGAAGCTCTTCGCCATTATCGGGAGGCCGCCCGCCACGATCCTCGCCGCGCCGCCGCGCACGCGAATGCGGGCGTGCTGCTCGCACAACTCGGCCGCTCCGCGGACGCCGCGCAGGCCTACCGCCAGGCGCTTCGCGTGGACCCGCGCCATGTTCCAGCCTTGCACGGGCTGGCGTTCCTGCTCGCCGCCGATCCCGATCCGGCCGCGCGCAACGCCCCGGAGGCCCTGCTGCTGGCGCGCCAGGCCTGCGAATGGTCCCGCGACGCGGACGGCCTCAGCCTCGCCGCACTCGCCTTTGCTCTCGCGGCGGCCGGACGGGATCGCGACGCCGTCGAGGCCGCCGAGCGCGCGCTTCGGCTCTTGCCGCCGGCCTCGCCTACGGCCGTCCGCTTGCGCGACGATCTGCTCCCCCGCCTCCGCCGCGCGGTCCCGAGTCCGCCACCCTGACCGCCCCCTCCTTGCAGAGGGGACAGGGGTGCCCCTAGACTGGCACCGATGACCCTCAAAAACCTCGCGCGCTCCGTTCACGCCCGACTGCCGGCCGGTCCTCTGCGTAACTTCCTGTCGGCGCTGGCCTACCGGTGCTTCTACCGCTCCGCCCTGGCGGACTGCGCCTGGCGCAACGGCCGCTTCGAGGTCCGAACCGTCGACGGCACCTTCGTCGTCAGCGAACGCGAGTTCGATCCCGCTCCGCTGGTCGAGGATTTCGCCGGTATCGAGTTCCGACCGGACATGGTCGCCCTCGACGTCGGGGCCAACATCGGCGCCGTCGCTTGTTGGATGGCCCGTCGCATCGGGCCGCCCGGCCGGGTCGTCGTCTTTGAGCCCGACCCGGACAACCTCGCCGTCCTGCGCCGCAACCTCGCCCTGAACGGCGTGTCGAACGTCACGGTCGTGGCGCGCGGCGCGTGGGACCGGCCGGGGGAGCTGGAGTTTCACGCCGGCGGCGGCTACACATCCTCGTTCTGCCGGACCTCCTACGTCCGGGCCCGACCGGAACGGTATCGCGTCGTCCGGGTCCCTGTAACGACGATCGATGCCGAGGCCGCCGTGCTCGGCCTGCCGCGAGTTGATCTGATCAAGATGGACATCGAGGGCGGCGAGGGGCCAGCGCTTCGCGGCGCCGCTGGGACGCTCCGACGGTGGCGGCCGGTCGTCATCGTCGAGTCGCACGTCGTGGACGGGCGACCGACGGTGGGCGACATCGTGGACGCGCTCCGCGACGCCGGATACGACTGCATCGACGTCCGCCCCGACCGCGAAACCTCCGTCGTGACGGCGCGGCGGCCGGTCGTTTGACAGGCCGTCGGCCGACGACTAGATTGATGGTATCTGGCCGTCGCATAATTCGGGGCGGCGACGCCGGAATCCATATGCCGACATACGACTATCAATGTGACCGTTGCGGGGTGACGTTTGAGATCTTCCAAGAGATTACCGACCGCCCGAAACGGAAATGCCCGCAGTGCGGCGGCCGGATCCGCCGCCTGATCGGCGCGGGCGCGGGGCTGCTCTTCAAGGGCAGCGGGTTTTACACCACCGATTACCGGAGCGTGGGCTACAAGAAGGCGGCCAGGGCCGAAGGCGGATCCGGTGCCCCGGCCGGCAAAGGCGGCGGCGACGGATCGTCGTCCAAGCCCTCCCCTGCCAAACCGGGCGTATCGGAGAAGTGACTTGCCGGTATCCGTGGTCTGTCCGGAGTGTGGGCATGAGAACTTAAGCATCGGCGTGTTCTGCGCTCGGTGCGGCAGCCGGATGGGCGCGCCGGCCTTCCGGCGGCGGCGCGATCCTTTTCCGATCGGCCGGTGGCTGGGCGCGATCGTGCGTGCTGCGCTGCTGCTGGCGATCTTCGGCGGCATTGGCCTGATGTGCTGGCCGGTGGAGGTCGCCGAAACACGGGTGGACGTGGAGCGGGCGCGCCGGTTCGCGCAGCGATTGGCAGACGTCGAGCAGACGCTGCAACAGCAGGGAACGGCAGTGGACACGGTCAGCGCCGACGAGATCAACAACTACCTTGCCTGGCGGTTACAGGAAACTCCGGGGGCGGGCGTGTCCGGGGGGCTACAGATGTCGCTGGAGCGCGTGCGGATCGAGGTCTCGCCGACGCGCATCAGCGCGGTGGCATTGGGGGGGTGGGGACCGCTGAAGCTCACTTTCGAGGCTCGCGGTCTGCCCGAGGCCGGAAATCAGGGCTTTGTCTTTCGCGTGTACCGGGCACGGGTCGGCCGGCTGTGGCTGCCGCCGTTCGCACGGCCTTGGGCCGTGGACAAACTTCGGCAGGCTTTGGGTGGACTCGATCGCGAGCGACGGATCCTGGATCGTGTTCAGCGATTTGAGTTGGGCGATGGCAAGGTGAGGATGGCGGCGTCGGGCCGAGGGTGACGTCCGGCCGCGGGAGGCGAGGCGGGCAACATGAAAGACAAACGCGAGTTTCTCAATGTCCTGCGATCGATTCACGGCCTGCCCGCCTCGGAGTACGCGCGGCTGGTCGGCGACTACGACTTCGCGCGATTCGTCATCCACGTGCGCCGCGCCCCCACCGCGACGCCCCGGGGCGCCCATGGCGTGTTCATCGTCCACGTGCCGCAGATCATTTCGGGATTTCCCCCTTCGCTGATCTCCACCCCGATGCGGCGGACGGCGCTGGAGGACTATCTGCTCCGCCGCCTGGAAGAGGCGGCCGAGCGGCGCGGGTTGTCCGGCGGAGGTGGGAACGCCACACTGGCCCTGCCCCCGGTCGGACCGGAGGTGTTGCCGCGCTCGATCGTGCTGGCCGCGCCGGACTACGTCGAGGCGCGTCTGTCCATTCGCCTTCCGTTGCGCGAGGGCATGGTGGACGCCGATTGCGCCGAGCGCATTTTCTTCCACGACCTGCCGGTGATCGTCAACGAGTCGCTGATCCACTGCTACCTCGACACGGAGGACGTCGCGCGGTTCGTCAACCTGATGGAGGACGCCGAGCACGCCCGCCGCCAGCTCGTCCGGCGCGGCCTCGTCGGCTTTATCGGCGAAGGCGCCCGCCCCGCCCCCGCCGCTCCGCCGCTGCAACTGTCTGGCACCGGCCTGACGAATCTCGACGTGCCCAACGCCGGCGTGGTCCGCGGCATGGGCGTGCCCACCGGCGTGACCCTGATCATCGGCGACCCCTACTCCGGTCGCCAGGCCCTCCTGGCAGCCCTCGGCGCCGGCGTCTACAACCACGTCCCCGGCGACGGCCGCGAATGGATCCTGGCCATCCCCGACCTCGTCCGCGTGGACACCGACCCTGGACGGGCAGTCCAGCAGGTGGACCTCTCGCTGTTTCTGCCCGCCGCCAGCGGCCGCGACACCCGCCGCTTCACCACCGACCGCGCCACGCCGGCGGAATCCCAGATGGCCGGCGTGATGGAGGCCCTGCAGGTCGGCGCACAGGCCCTGCTGCTCGACGAGTCCGCTTGCGACCCGGCCTTCCTGGCGGGGGACGCCCGCCTCGGCGGCCTGCGCGCCGAGCCCTCCACCGCCTTCCTCTCCCTCTCGGCTCGCGCCCGCGAGATCGCCAACGATTACCGAGTTTCGCTGATCATCGGCGCCTACGCCCACGCCCAGCCTCTCTTGGGCGTCGCCGACACCGTCTGGCTGATCGAGAACGGCCGGATCACCGACGTCACCCCCGACGCCCGAAAGCTCGACCGGCCCGTTGAACCCCGCGCGATGACTCCCCCCCTGCCCTCGACCACCGAGAAGACTCGCTGGATCATCCCGCCCAGCCTCGATCCCTCCTATGGCGTCGAGGATGCCGTCATCCACGCCGAAGGCGCGCGCGTGCTGCGTTTCGGCCGCCACCTACTGGACCTCTCCGGGGTCCCCCAATTGGCCGACATCGGCCAGACGATCGCCATCGGCCTGCTGCTTTACCATGCGCGGCTCCGTCACCTCGACGAACCGCGCCCCGTCGCGGAAGTGATGGACCTGCTCGACGCCGATCTGCTCAACGAGGGGCTGGATATGCTGTCCAAGGACCTGCGCGGCGACCTCGCCCGGCCCCGCCGCTACGAAATCGCCGCCGCCCTCAACCGGCTCGGCAGCCTTCGGATTCTCCCCGAACCGCCCGTCTGATGCGGGCCGTCGTCCAGCGCGTCCGCTCCGCCAACGTGGAGATTGACGGCCGGACCGTCGCCCGGATCGGCCCCGGCGCGGTCGTCCTTCTCGGCGTGGCCGCCGGCGACACAGAGTCCGACGCCGACTGGCTAGCCGCCAAAACCGGGCGCCTGCGCATCTTCGACGACCCGGACGGCAGGATGAACCTCGACATCCGCGCCGCCGGTGGTGAGTTCCTCGTCGTCAGCCAGTTCACCCTGCTGGCCGACTGCCGCGGCGGCAACCGTCCCTCCTTCATCGGAGCCGCCCCGCCCGATCGGGCCGCCGCCCTCTACGAACGGTTTGTTGCCGCGCTCCGCGCCGACGGACATCGTGTGTGCACCGGCGTGTTTCGGGAGCACATGCAGGTGAGCCTCGTCAATGACGGACCGGTCACGATCGTCCTGGACACCCCCCCCGTTGGCGCCTGAGGTCGCGACGGTCGACGCCGGCGACGTCCTCTTCAGTTCCAGCCGCCGCTTCGCGATCCGCACCGCCGACCGGCGCCGCGATGCCCCCTTCCTCGCCTGGCTTGAGGATGCCACGGACCGGCTCGAACGCGCCGTCGGGCACCCCCTACCCGCCGCCGCCGGCTCGCCCTTTCTCGTCGTCGTTCGTCGAGACGCGCCCGCTCCACGGATCGTGCGGCGGCTCCACACCGGCTCCGGCGGCCTCGCGCAGACCCTCCAGCTCGACCGCCCCGAGGAATTGTCGCCCGCCGACATCCTCGCCGATTCAGTCGCCTTGATGGCGGCCCGCTACGTCGCCATCCGCCAGCCGCCGGACGAGCGCGACCGCGCCCCGATGGCGCCGCCCGACTGGCTCGGCGCTGGCCTGGCGGGCACCCTCTACGCGGGCCCCCGCCAAGCTGCCCAGCGGCGCGCGCTGGAGGCGTGGAGCCGCGCGGCGGATCCGCCCCTGGCCGTGCTCCTCGGTCCCGAGCCGCCCCGCCCGCCTCACACCGCCCGCGACTTCTGGACGACCCTCGTCGCGTGGCTGCGACGGCGGCCCGACTTTCCTGCCCTCTGCGACCGCCTGTTCCGCGAGGCCGCCCGCGGCGGCCTCGCCGCCATCGAGGACATTGCCCGGATGCTCGACCCCGCTTGGACCGCCACCGACCTTGAGCAGGAATGGGACCTCGCGCTGGCGTCGCTCCGCCGCCAAGAGTTGCCGTTGGCCGACTCCGATGCTCGCCGGGCCGCGCGGCTGCGCGAGGCATTGCGTTTGACCCCGGGGCGGATTCCGTTCGATCTGCCGCCGGATGCGCCGGAATCCGTCACGCCGGACGTCCTGCTTCAGCGGTATGGCGAACCATGGTCGGCCCGGCTGGCCGCGGCGATGCTTGCCGGCGTAGAGCGCCTACCGATCCCGCGCGGAAGCGAACTGGAACGCGTCGCCGTAGCGTACCGCGCCGTTCTGGCCGACCTGGCCCGGCCCGTCCCGGGTGGCGGCCCGCTGGGCGCAGTACACCGCGCGATCGCGCGCTGGGCGCTGCGACGCCGCCTCGAGCGCGCCGACCGGGAATTGGACGACCTGGAGGCGATTTGCGCCGCTGAGGAGGCCCTCCCCGATCCTTTCTCGGCGCGCCCGTCCGTGCCGCCGGCGGCGGGGATGCCGGCCCCTAGCGGCGCCGCGGCCGTACGTCACAGCGCTTCGAGCGCCTCCCACAACCGCCGTTCGACCGCGGTCCAGGAATACTCCATCTCCACGTAGCGCCGCCCATGCGCGCCCAGCCGCCGGCGCAGCGGCTCGTCCGCGAGAAGCCGCTCGAGGCACGCCTCGAAATCGGGGTAGTGGCGGAACCACAGGCCGCCGCCGGACCGGGCGCACTGCCAGCGGAGGACCTCGCTGCCGGCGTTGACCAGGGCCGGCGTCCGCGCCATGAACGACTCCAGCACCACGATCCCGAGGCTTTCCAGGCAGGACGGGTGGGCGAAGACGGTGGCCGCCGCCATCGCCTCGCGTTTGACCTGCTCCTCTACCACGCCGAGGTCCAGCACAAACGGCGCCGGATCCACCGGCCCGCTGCCGGTGAGCACCAGCCGCACGTCGCGCCCGACGCGCTCGCGAAACGTGCGCACGTACTCGATCAACAGGGGCGTTCCCTTCCCCGCCTCCCGCCGCCCGCTGTACAGAAGAAAGGGGGCCTCCAGCCCGCGACGTGCGGCAAAGGCCGACGGGTCGGTCTCGAACGGCTCGATACCCATGCCGACCACCCGGCCACGCCGGCGTTCCAACGCGTACAGCCGCTCTGCCAGTTCCTGCTCCGGTCCGCTGTTGAACAGACAGCCCCGCACGGTGGCGAACATCTCGCGGATCGGGGCCGTGTACGCGAACGGCTCGTCGTGCAGACAGGGGACCAGCAGAAGGCGGTCGGGGACGGCACGCGCCACCTCAACGGTCAGCCCGAACAGGTACGGCCCGGCCAGCACGCGGTCATAGCCTCCCGCGCGCAGGTGCTCGCACAGCGCCGGGCTGCGCACGCCGTTGGCCAGCCATTGCTCCTCCAGCTCGCGCGGCAGCCGGGCGCCGCGGCTAATCTCCCGTTGTATCTCGTGAAACCGCGCCGCGTCACGCGGGGCCACTGGGAAATGCTCGACCTCCAGAGGACCGTCGCGCACGACCCCCGGCGTCCGCACGTTCTCCCAGCTAACGTGGTCGGTGGCGCAGGTCGTCAGCAGGCGGACTTTCCGGCCCGCCGCGGCCAGTCGCAGCGCCAGCGCGCGCAGCAGCGTCTCCGCGCCGCCGATGGCGGGCCCCACCGCGTGGCGCGGCGCGACGACGGCGATGGCGTGGGCGGCGCCCATTCAGCCGCCGCCGGGCCTCGGGCCTTCTCCGCCGCCCCCCAGCCGCCGCTCCATCTCCGCCACGCGCTCCTCAAGGCGCCGCAGGCGAACGGAGGTCTGCTCCTCGAGGCCCTCGAGGCCGGCGGCGAGCATCCCGTTGACTTGGTTCTGCTGCGACCAGAGGCGGTAGGTATAAAACTTCAGCAGGTTCCAGATCAGCCGCTTGATCCGCACCAGCACCGGCGCCAGCCGCGCACGCCGTTCGCGGATTTCGAAGTCGGAAATGTCCACCTCGACCGCGTCGCGCAGACATCGGATGTAGGCGGCGACGGCTGCCCCTCCGCGCGCCCCGTGCAGCAGGTTCATTCGTTCGGCGCGGGCAATCCGCGCGTCGGCGTATTCGCCGGCGGCCATCCGCGCGTCCACCGCGGCCTGGATCTCCGCGACCAGCGCCGCGGTGTCCACGCCGTCGGCGTTGATCTCGAACGGCGGCGGACTCATCGCAGGGTCGGAAGGCATGTCGCGGGCATGATGAAAGCCGGTTGATCGGCCGTCAACCGGCCGGGCGACGGCGGCGGGCGGCCACGCGCACCGCCGTCTGCCACAGAGCCGGCGGAAGCCACGCGTTGGCCCAGCGCTCCCAGCGCCGGACGCCGGCGACATCGGGCCGCCGACGCCACGGCTGGTACCATCGCAGCAGGCCGGACAGGTCGGGCGCCGGCCCCTTGAAACCAAGGCCGATCACCGTGTGCGGAAAATCGTCCCGGCCCGCCCAGCCGACCCAGACGTTTGGGAATGGGCGCAGCAGCGAGCGAAGACCGCCGGGGGTAAAGCGCCAATAGTCGCCGGGGTGCTCGTGGATCGGGAAACACATCGTGCTGCTGAAGGCCGCCCAGCCGCCGGGCCGAAGGACGCGGCAGATTTCCTCCACCGCCCGCTGCGGTCGCTCCACGTGTTCGAGTGTCTCCAGGCAGAGCGCCACGGCGGCGTACCCGTCCGGCAGGGCGATGTCGTGGAGATCGAGCAGCCGGTCCACGCCGCGCCCCGGCCGCATGTCGACGCCGACGTACTCCAAACCCGGGAACAGCGGCCGCAGGTCGGCGATCTCCTCCTGGCCCGGCACCTGGAACGCGCCGAACTCGACGATCGGCTCGCCGAGGGGCAACTCCCGGGCGACGGCCGCGACAAAGTCCCTGACGATCGGCCTCACGTGCGCACTGCGAAACGCCGGAAGCCCTTTAGCACATACGGACCATGCGCCTCAACCATGACAGGGGGAGACTCGTCTAAAAAAACCGAAAAGGCTGACATGCTCGACAGGTCCGATAAATCGGCATGCCCCTCGGCCGGCCCCCCTGGCGCGCCTCCAAGCGGTTGCCGGAATGGCCCGTAATGCCCAGCGGATGCCCCCCGCCATGTTCTCTTAGAAACGGATGCGTCTTCGTACGGGGCATCGGCAGAGGCGGCTTTTGGAGTCGCCAAAGACGCGGGCGCCAACGGCGACCGCTTCGAGACCGGCCAAGTCGGCACCCTCCACAACGGCCGTGCCGACTCGTCGAACACTGGCCCTAAACTACCTCAAAAACGCATCCGGCTCGCAGATCCCCATCCAGTTGGGGCTTTAGATCGCCCCGCCATTTTCGGCGTTTTGGACTGCCGACCTGTAATCACTCCTCGGGCAGCCGTTTTCGATGCCCGTTTTCCATTGAAATCCAGGGGCGAAAGCGGGACGCCCTGGGATGTCGCAGCGCCTCCTCGCACGGCCACCTCGTCGCATCCGGCGTGGACCGGTGCGCACCGCGCCCGACGATCAACGCTTCAGGGCCGCAGGGCTCGACCACTCGTCTTGTACCGATGCGGGATCGTTCGCTATCGTCCGCCATGCCCACGAGGCGGCTGTCTCGAAGTTCGCACGATTGGATTGGGCCGTCCCTTCCTCCGTAGTGCTTGCTGGCCGCTTTGCTGACGGCCACGGCGACGAACGCCGGCGACCTCCAGTACTGGAGCACGTGGGGCCTTTCGACCTCCCTCACCGACCGCGACCATCTTGCGGTGCGCTCGACCGCCCTGTTTCGCGACGACATGCGCGACGACTATGTGCACGACGAGTACCTCATGTACTCCCGGGACGTCGGCGGCGGCGTGTTGCTGCTGGGCCAGTTTCTCTTCGCGGCCGTCGAAACGAACCGGGGGCAGTGGGCTGCGGTGCGTTGCGGCATCGCAGGGGTCGCATGGCAGCGGGATCTGCCGCTCCTCGGCCGGCTCCGGCTCGAGGAACGGATCCTCTGGCGCATTCCTTCCCCCTCCGGCTGGGACCATCACCGTCCCCGTCTGCACCTCACCCGCAAACTGGCCGGCCCGGTCTCGTTATACCTCTCGAACGAGCCGCGGCTCGACCTCAGCGGCGAACGGCCGCGGGCGTTTTACCGCAACCGCCTGTTCGCCACGCTGATGTGGTCGGTCACGCGCCGGCTGACGGTCGGCGTGGGCGGCGTCCGCCAATGGGATCGCGCGCCGGACGGCGGCTGGAACGTCGTCAACGCCCTGCAAACGGTCGTGTCCCTCTCGTTCTGACCCGCAGAGCCCGGCGCCCCAGCCGTCAACCGGCCGCGCGAACCGCCTCGACCAGCGCCGAGCATGCATGATCGAGCAGGTCCGGCGCGATGTTGAGCGGCGGCATCAGGTACACCACCGGGCCAAGGGGGCGGGCCAGGATCCGGCGGGCCCACAGCCGATCCCGGACGGCCCGGACGCGGGCCGGGCCGTCGAACTCCACTGCGCCGATCAGGCCCAGGCAGCGCACGTCCGCCACGCCGCCGGCGCCGTGCAGCGCCGCGAGCCGTTCTTTCATCGCCACGCCCATCCGCGCGGCACGCCCGGGCAGGTCCTCCGCCTCGTAGACGTCGAGGGAAGCCAGGGCGGCCGCGGCGGCGATCGGGTTGCCGGCAAACGTGTGTCCGTGGTGGAACGTCCGATCCGGCGGGGGGGCGGCGAACGTCGCGTAGACCTCGTCGCGCACCACCGCGGCGCTGATCGGCAGCGTCCCGCCGGAGAGCGCCTTGCCGAGGCAGACGATGTCCGGCGTCACGTCCGCGTGTTCGAACGCGAACCACCGTCCCGTCCTGCCGAAGCCGGTGGCGATTTCGTCAGCGATCAGGAGCGCGCCCTCGTGCCGCGCGAGGTCCGAGAGCGCGGCGAGGTAGCCGGCCGGATACATCCTCATGCCGGCCGCGCCCTGGCAGAGGGGCTCGACGACGACGGCGGCGACGCGGCCCCGCCGGGAGGCGAAGGCGTCGCGCGCCGCCGCCACGCAGCGGTCAAGGTCCCGGCCGCCGTACGGCACCGGCAGGCGCACGGCGGGGCGGACCACCGGCCGGAACGGCGCATGAAATCCCTCGAGAAATCCCAGACCCACCGCCGCCAGCGTGTCGCCGTGGTAGGCGTTCTCCAGCGCCAACAGCTCGGTCCGCTCCGTGACGCCGCGGTTGACGTGGAACTGCAGCGCGATCTTGACCGCCGCTTCGACTGCGCTGGCGCCGTCGGAGGCGAAATGGACGTGCACGCGCGGCTCGGGCATTCGGCACGCCAGCCGCGCCGCCAGCTCGGCGGCGCGGGGGTGGATGAGCCCCCCGAGGATGCAGTGGTCCAGCTCGGCGGCCTGCCGGCGGATGGCTTCGACGACGGCGGGGTGGCCGTGGCCAAGGGCGCATGCCCACCACGAAGCGATCGCGTCGAGCCAGCGGCGGCCGTCGGCGTCCACCAGCCAGGGCCCCTCGCCGGCCACAATGACGGGGAGCCCCTCATCGACGGCGGAGGCCGGCGTGTAAGGATGCCACAGATGGGCGCGGGCGAGTTCACGGAGCGCGTTCGCGGAGTCGGATACAGCAGGGTTCATCGCGGCCGACAGTCTGGCCGAGGGGCGGCACGGTTCCAAGCCTTTCTTGCCTCAGGAGGGCGGCAAGGCATCCCGCATCCACGTCTCCAGCGCCGTCCGGACGACATCGGCCGTGACGGCGGCGCGGCGGAGCACCTCGGGGATCCGGGTGAAGTCAAACATCGGGATGTCGCGCAGGCCGAAGGTGACCAGCAGGTCCGGCGATCGGACCCGCATTTTCTCCGCGAGGATCGCGCCATGGCTGATGTCGAAGGCGCCAAGGACGGCCTCGAGCATGGCGGGGGAGCGTCGCCCGTGCGGTGGCCGGCGGCCGCCGCCGACGTGAACCGCGAGGATACGGTCGCAGCGGTCAAACAGCAGGTCGTAGGGTACGAGGTTCACGACGCCGCCGTCGACGAGAACCCGCCCGGCATGTTCCACCGGCGAAAGGACGCCGGGGACGGCCATGCTCGCCTGCAGGGCGGGCAGCAGGGGGCCCGATTCGAAAACGACCGCCTCGGCGGCCCAGAAATCGGCGGCGACGACGCGCAACGGGATGGCGAGTTCTTCGAAGGTCTCCGCACGGATTTCTTCCGCCAGCAGGCCGAGGACGCGGTCCGCGCGCAGCAGGCCGCCGCGGCGGACGTCGGGGCGGATGGCGCGCAGCCACACGGCCAGCGCCGCCCGCCGTCGCACGAGCCGCCGCCACGAGGCGTCGAGGGGCATGGCGCGCGCACGGATCAGGCGTCGGATGTCGCGCCCCGATCGTCCGTTTGCGTAGAGAGCGCCGACGATGGCGCCCATGCTGGTGCCGGCGATCGCGACAGGACGCACGCCCGCGGTGTCGAGGGCCTCGAGGACAGCCACATGAGCCAGCCCGCGCACGCCGCCGCCGCCCAGGGCCAGGCCGAGCCTCATCGCCGGGGATTCCTCACCCGTACCGGCCCTCGATGCACTCGGCCGTCCCCGGGCCGCGGGGCGCCATGAACAGGTCCTCCGTGCGCCGGTGCTCGACGATCTCCCCCAACAGCATGAAGACGCACTCGTCGCTCGCCCGCCGCGCCTGGGCCATGTTGTGGGTCACGATGACGATCGTATACCGCGACCGCAGCGAGAACATCAACTCCTCGATCGCACGCGTGCCCTCGGCGTCCAGCGCGCTGCACGGTTCGTCCATCCGGGACCGCCATCGCAGTACCAGCGCGGCGGCGTTCACGAGCAGCACGGCCGCCAGCGGGTCGCGGCACGCCGAGCCGGAGTCCACGAACAGCACACGGAACACGCCGGAGTGCGGATGGCGCGCCGGCTCGCCGGTGCACATGTAGAGCACTTCCAGACAGATGTTGCGCGCCTGGTCCGAGATCCGCTCGAACCGCAGCGCCACCACCATCAACGCCCCAAGCACCTCGAACGGAAGGCGCTGGTCCTGGTAGAGTCGGACGAGATCACGTCTGATTCGGCTTTTCAGATCGTCTACCGCGTCCTCTGCCCGGATGGTCCGCCTCGCCAGCGCCGTGTCCTGGCGCACAAACGCATCCACGGCATCGCGGAGCATCTGGACGGACAACTCGGCGATTTCGACGTACCGCTCCAGCGGCAGTTCCGTCGCCTCGCCGATGAGCTTCAGCGCCTGCCGCGCGATGCTCTCCACAGAGTCGCCGATCCGCTCCAACTCGAGGTTGATCTGGATCGCGCTGTACACCATCCACAGGGGACCCGCGACCGGCTGCTGGCGCACGAGAAACTCCAGGCACAGGCGGTCGATCTCCACCTCCGGCTCGTCGATGCGTTAGTCTCGGGGAATCACGGCAAACGCGAGCTGCCGGTCGCGTTCCGGCAACGCCCGGTAGGCGCGCCGAATCGCATAATGTGTCGGCTAAATCTCGCTCACCCCGGCTCCTTCCCCCGACCCCGACCGGCCGCGACTCCGCCCGCGGCCCGTCCATCGTGCCGCCCGATCATTGCAGCCAACCGAATCCGCACCGTTCCCTAACCCCGCCATAATCCGCCGCCACGTCCGACGCGGAACGCGGAGGACGCGCCCGCACACGGGGCATGCAAAAAGGGGACAGCGCCGGGCGGAGGACCGCCCGGCGTGCCGCGCGCGGGATAACTCGCTCAGGACGCGGCGCGCGGCCCGACGGACTGCGCTCAGATCTCGATCATCGCCTTCAGCACGCCGTCGCGCAGACCGGCGACCAACTCGAAGGCCTCGGCGGTCCGCTCGAAGGGGAACCGATGGGTGACCATGAATTTCGGGCGGACGCGCCGCTCTGCGATCATGTCCAGCGCCAACTCCGCGCAGTGCGCCTGACGACGTACATTCTGGATGCGCAGTTCCTTGCGGCGCGCGACGTCGATCGCCACCGAGATCCGGTCTTCGGACGGGATGCCGATGATCGACAAAACGCCGCCGGGGCCGAGCCATCGGACCGCCTGGTCCACGGCGGACTGTTGTCCGCAACACTCGAAGACCACGTCCAGTCCCTCTGGCACACGGGGCGGCAGATCGGTGTCCGCTTCCTCCGGCAGGCTGGCCCACTCCGCCCCCGCCCGCCGGACGGCTTCGACCCGTTCGGGGATCCGATCGGTCGCGTAGATGGCGGCGGCTCCCTCCTCCCGGGCGGCCAGCGCGACGCACAGGCCGATTGGACCGCTGCCGAGCACCGCCACGCGCCGGTCGCGCACCGGCCCCGACTGCCGCACCGCGTAGACAGCGATCGCCAGCGGCTCCGACAGCGCGCCCTCCTCCTCGTCCACCCCCGGCGGCAGCGGCAAACAGTTGCGCTCGGGCATCACAACGTACTCGCACAGACACCCCTCGAGCTGGCCCGGACATCCGAGGAATTTCAGGTTCCGGCAGGTGTTCGGGCGGCCGGCGCGGCACTGGTCGCACGCGCCGCACCAGACCGCCGGTTCGATGGCGACGCGGTCGCCAGGGCGCACGGCACGCACGGCGGGGCCGGTGGCCGCGACCACGCCGGCGCATTCGTGTCCAACGGCAAAGGGGTACGCCACCACCTGGCTGCCGATCCGGCCGTCCGTGTAATAGTGGATGTCGGAGCCGCACACGCCGACCCTCGTGATCCGCACGAGCACGTCGTCCGGCGCGCGCGGCGTGGGGGCGGCCGCCTCCTGCATCTCCATTCGCCGAATCCCGGTCAGCCGCAGAATCCTCATGAGATCCCCCCGTTCCCGGGCGGGCCGACGGGATACCGGAGGGCGCCGCCGAGGTCAAGGCCGAGGGTGCGGCCGAGTCCGCGGATCCGAAACACGACGCACTCGGCGCAATGGCCCGGCTCCTCGTCCACGCACGGCTTGCCGGGATAGAGCTGGTAGTCGCGCCGGCGAGGAGCCGGCGTGCTGTTGGGCATGAAGACGTCCGCCCCGCGCTGCAGAGCGAGGTCGCGGCCGCGGCCGGGAAAGGCGGCGTCGAAGGCCGTCGTCGCGGGGATGCGCGCCCGGGGATGCGCCAGCCGCAGCGCGGCGAGCGCGACGAAGAACATTTCCGGATCTTTGGCCCAGGCATTGCGTTCGCCGCCCAGCGGCGTGTCCGGATGCGGAAGAAACGGCCCTATGCCCACCATGTCGAGGTCGAGCCGACGGCAGAGGAGGATGTTGTCAGCCAGCGTGTCCAGCGTCTCGCCGGGGAGGCCGATCATGAACCCGCTACCCACCTCCACGCCGAGGTCGCGCAAGTCCTCGAGGCACCGGAGGCGATCGGCCAGTGTGCAGTCGGGATGCAGCCGGGCGAACAGCGCGGGGTCGGAGGTCTCGAATCGCAGGAGGTAGCGGTCCATCCCGCACTCCCGCCAATGGGCGTAGACCTCGCGCGGCCGGTTGCCGACGGAGACGGTGACCGCCAGCGGGGTTTCCTGCTTGATCCGGCGGATCGTCGCGCCCAGCTCCCGGTCGCCAACCTCGGAGGGCGCCTCGCCGGCCTGCAGCACGATCGTCATCTGGCCCCAACCGGCCATGCGGCGGGCCACCTCGAGAATCTCATCGGCCGAGATGCGGTACCGCCGGACGGCCCGGTTCGAGCGCCGGATGCCGCAATAGAGGCAGTCGTTGGCGCACACGTTGGAGAACTCGACGATGCCGCGCAGATGCACCGCTTCGCCACACCATCGGCGCCGGACATCGTCGGCACGACGGTACAGACCGCTCCGCTCCGCCGCGGGGGTGTCGAGCCACGCCAGCACCTCGGCCCTCGTCGGCGACGGAGGAGGGGCGACGAGCCGGGTCACGAGACCGCCCTCCGGTAGTCGGTCCGGCGCGACCGCTCCGCGACGGCCGCGGGCCGGGTGTCGCAGGCAATGGCGCCGGGGGGAAACAGCCGGCCGAGCGCCGCCAGCAGGGCACGCGACGGCCGGACGCGGCAGGCCGCGCTAACGTCCACTGCTACCCGCCGATGCGACCACTCGGACGCATCCAACCAGAAGCGGACCGGACAGCGCCCCGCATGGGACCGGAGCGTGTCCAGGAGATCGGCCTGCCATTCGACGTCGGCGAGGTGCTCCGGCGCCCACTGGAGGCAGAGGCGGACAACGAGTCGTGCGAGGGCGTCGTCCACCGACTCGACCCGGTGCCCCTCGAGGCAGGGCCTCCCGCGGTGGAGCTTGATCGCCCCCTCCATCACCACGACAGCGTCCTCGGCCAGGAGGCCAGGCGGGCAGGCGTCGAGGGCATCGGGGTAGAGGACCGCCTCGATTTCGCCCGTCTCCCCGTCGTCCAGCTGCAGCACGGCCATGTCGCGTCCCGCGGTCCTTCCGCCGCGCACCTTCAGGCGCTGGACCCCGGCCACGGCGGCGCAGACGCGGACGGCCGCCCCGTCTGCGGACGGCGGCCGGCTGAGGTAGAGGTCCCGGGGCCACCTCAGGGCGGCAACCTCGAACCGGACCTCGTCGGTCGGATGGCCCGCCAGCGTGAACCCCAGCGTGGCCCGTTCGGCCGCGAGGATCTCGGCCGGGCTCCACGCGGGCACGTCGGGCCAGCGCCGTGGCGCGGCGGCTTCCTCGTCGGCGAAGAGGGCCATCTGGCCGCGCGCCCGGTCGGCGGCGACGGCGTTGGCGGAAGCCAGCGCCGCGTCGAGGACGGCCAACATCTGGGCGCGATGGCCGATGCCACACCGGTCGAAGGCGCCGCAGCGGATCAGCGCCTCGATCGTCGAGCGATTCACGGCCCGGCGGTCCACCGCGGCACAGAAATGGAACAGGTCGCGGAACCCTCCCTCCGCCTCGCGGGCCGACAGGATCGCGGCAACGGCGGCCTCCCCCACCCCCTTGATCGCCGCCAGGCCGAACCGGATGGCGCCGTCGTCGTCGACCGTGAAATTGACGCCGCTGACATTGACGTCCGGCGGCAAGATGCGCTGGCCGCCCTTGCGGGCCGCGGCCATGTACTGGCCCAGCTTGTCGAGGTCGTCGCTCTCGAAGCTCAGCGTGGCGGCCCAAAACTCGGCGGGATGGTGGCATTTGAACCACGCCGTCTGGTACGCAACGATCGCGTAGCCGGTGGAGTGCGCCTTGTTGAACCCGTAGCCGGCGAAGCCCTTGATCAGCGCAAACAGCCGCCGGGCCTCGTCGGCGGGAATTCCGTGGGCCGCGGCCCCGGCGACGAAGTCGGGCATCGCCTTGTCGAACTCGGCGGCCTTTTTCTTCGAGATGGCCTTGATCAGGCTCAACGCCCGGCTCAGCGGGAAGTTCCCCAGCCGGTGCAACACCTGCATGACCTGCTCCTGGTAGACCATGATTCCGTAGGTCTCGGCCAGCAGGTCGTCCACCAGCGGATGCACTTTCGGCACCGGCTGGCGTCCGTGCTTGCGCGCGCAGTAGTCCGCGATGAACTGCATCGGGCCGGGACGGTACATCGCGTTGGCCGCGATGAGGTCCTCGATCCGGGTGGGCTGCATGTCCACCAGCACCCGGCGCATCCCGGCGGACTCGAACTGGAAGATCCCATCCACGTCGCCGCGGCGGAAGACATCATAGACCTTGTCGTCGTCCAGCGAGAGCGCGTTGGGGTCGCGGTCCACGCCGGTGCGCTGCCGCACCAGCTCGCGCGCGCGCTGGATCACGCTCAGGGTTTTCAGCCCCAGCAGGTCCATCTTCATCAGCCCGACCTTTTCACAGGTCGGATGGTCCCACTGGGTCATCACCTCCGGTCGGCCGGCCTGACGGCAGAGAGGGACGATGTCCTCGAGCGGCTGGTCGCAAATCACGACGCCCGCGGCGTGGACCCCAGCATGGCGAGGTTTGCCTTCCAGCTCCCGCGCCTTGTCGAGCAGGGCCCGTACCTCGGGGTCCTCTTGATAGGCCCGCGCCAGTTCGGGGGAGTAAAGGTTCTCTTCCTCGTCGCCGGCCTCGGCAAGCCCGAGCACGCGATCCAGCGTGGCCTTCGGACTCTCCGGCACCAACGCCGCCAGTCGGTCCACGCGGTCAAGTGGCCAGCCCTTCACCCGGCCGAGGTCGCGGATCACGGCCCTCGGCTTCAGCGTGCCGTACGTGATGATCTGGGCGACGTGCCGGTAGCGCTGCCGCACGTACTGAAGCACCGTCTCCCGCCCCACCTGGCACAGGTCGATGTCGACGTCCGGATCCTCCTTCCGCTGCGGATCGGTGAACCGCTCGAAAATCAGGCCGTAGCGGATCGGGTCCACGTGGGCGATGCCGAGCGCGTAGCCCAGCAGCGTTGCCACCCCGCTGCCGCGCGGCGAGGCCGGGATGTCGTGCTCGCGAGCGTAGCGGACGATGTCGTGGATGATCAGGAAATAGGAGCTGTAGCCCTTGTCCGCGATCACCCGAAGCTCCCGTTCCAGCCGCTCGCGGTACTCCGGCAGCGGCTCCCGGCCCTCGAACCGCCGGGCCAGGCCCTCGAACGCGATCCTTCGAAGGTAGTCGTCGGGCGTGGAGCCGTCCGGGGGGTCGAACCGAGGCAGATGCCGCGTCTGCAGGTCCAGCGTCACGTCGCACATCTCGGCGATGCGCAGCGTGTTGGTCACCGCCTCCGGCCAGGCCTTCAGCGCCTCGGCCATCTCGTCCGGCGTCTTGAGGTACAGCTCCTCGGGGTGGTGCAACGCATCGGGGTCGTCCGCATGGCGATTGGTGGAGATGCAGGTCAGCAGAAAATGCGCCTCCTTGTCATCGCGGTGAAGGAAATGGACGTCGTTGGTGCCGACCAGTCCCACGCCCAACCACTTCGCCAGCTCCACCAGGTCGGGGTTGATCCGCGTCTGGTCTTCCACGCCCTGGTTCTGGATTTCGATGAAGAACCGTTCCGGCCCGAAGATGTCGCGGTAGACGCCGCCGATCCTGCGCGCCTCGTCCAGCCGCCCCCGCAACAGCGCGGAGGGGATCTGGCCGCTCAGGCAGGCCGACGTGCAAACCAGACCCTCGTGATGCCGGGCGAGCAGCTCGAGGTCGATCCGCGGCTTGTAGTAGAAGCCCTCGAGGTACGCCAGCGTGCTCAGGCGCATCAGGTTTTGCCACCCTCGGCCGTTCATCGCCAGCAACACGAGGTGCGCGGCGACGTCCTTCATCCCCCCACCGGTCTCGCGCCGGCCGCGGGGGGCGATGTAGGCCTCCATCCCCAGGATCGGCTTGATCCCCGCCGCCCGCGCGGCGAGGTAAAACGAGACCGCACCGAAGAGATTTCCGTGATCCGTCAGCGCCAGCGCCCGTTGCCCGGTCTCCGCCGCCCGGCGGGTCAGCCGCACCACGTTGTTGCCGCCGTCGAGCAGCGAATAGTCGGAATGGACGTGCAGGTGAACGAACTCGGCCATCGCCGGAAATTCTCCCGCCGCGGGTCGCGGCTCCGAAAACTATACGCCGTCCGCCGACCGCGGCCAACGCCCGCCGACATTTCCCCTTCCGCGCCGGTGCCGGCCTCCGCCCAGACGCGTCCGGATCGGCGGCCCCATCCGCGGAGGAGGGCAAGCCGCCGCCACTCCGGACCGCGCAGAGCACCACCCGCGGCCCTCGACGCATGTCCCCGCGGGCGTCGGAGACCGCGTCTTTCTTATGGTAGAGTGGAACGAAGCGAGGGTCTGCCATGACGATCCCTGGCGGTGTTCGGCGGATCTGTGCGGCCGCTGCGGCGTGGGCGGCCATCGCCGCGCCGGCCGCGGGCGGCGAACCCCGACGGGGCGATGTCGTCTTCGAGACCGGATTCGAGGAACCTGTGCCTCTCGTCGGGTGATCCGGTACGGCTGACATCCACGAGGAACCTGGTGGTGGCCGTGTGGCGCGCATCGAACGCCGGACGGACTCCGCGTCGGCGGCCATGGTGTTCCGCCCTCTGCCGCTGGAGGCCGTGCGCGGTTGTGCGATTGCATGCTCCGCGCGAATACGCGCGCACGGGGTTTCCGAACCGCCGCGGCCGTGTGGAACGGCATCAAGTGCATGGTGGTCATCTCCGGCCCGTCGGGCCGGCAGTGGCCGCAGGCCCGCGCGGACACGGGTACGTTCGATTGGCGGCCGGTTCAGTTCGCCGTCCGCATTCCGTCGAACGCGGTGGAAGTGTCCGTGGGATTCGGGCTGGAGGCGGTGACCGGCCGCGTGGATCTCGACGACATCCGCATCACGGTGGCGAGGACACCGCCGTCCGACATCCCCTCCCCCGCGCCGACGAGGCACCGAGGCCATGACCTGCCCCGCTTGCGGGGTGCCATGGTTTCCCCTCGCAGCCTGCGGGAATCCGACCTGGCGACCCTGGGCAGCGAGTGGAACGCCAACCTCGTCCGCTGGCAGCTGGTCCGGTCCCTCCGCCCCGGCGACAGCGTCCAGCTCGACGAGTGGGACCGGTGGCTCGAAGAGGAACTCCGGCGGCTGGACGCCATGCTCCCGGCGCTGAAACGCCACGGTCTTCTCGTGGCCCTCGACCTACACTCCCCGCCGGGTGGGCGTGGCACCGAGGGCTGGTATTCGGGCTCCGCCGCGGGACTGTTCTCCGACGCGGCGTGCCAGGACCGCTTTGTCCGGGCGTGGGAGCACATGGCCCGCCGCTACAAAGGCTGCGAAGTGATGTGGGGCTTCGACCTCGCCAATGAACCGGTGGAGGACGCATGGACCGGCGACGTGGACGACTGGCGTGAGCTAGCCGGCCGAGCGGCGAGGGCGATCCGCGCCATCGACCCCGACCGCACGCTGATCGTCGAGCCGCCCGAATGGGGCGGGCCCGACGCCCTGCGCCGGTTCCTTCCCCTACATGTCTCGAACGTGGTGTACAGCGTTCACTTGTATCTACCCCACGAGTTCACCCACCAGGGTGTTGACCACCCCGCCGCCCCCCTCCGGAACCCCGGTGTCGTCGGGACAAAGCACTGGGACAAAGCCGCGCTGCGGGCCGCGCTCGAACCGGTCGTCGAGTTTCAGAAGACCTGGAACGTGCACATCTACATCGGCGAGTTTTCGGCCGTCCGGTGGGCGCCCGACGGCAGCGCCGGCCGCTACCTGAAGGACCTCATCGAGATCATGGAGGAACTTGGGTGGGACTGGACCTATCACGCCTTTCGCGAGTGGGACGGCTGGAGCGTGGAACACGACGAGGATCGGTCGAACCGGGCGCCGTCGCCCGTGCCGACGGACCGGGAAAAGCTCCTGCGGGAATGGTTTGGCCGAAATCAAAAGCCCGCATGGCGCGGCTGATCCTCCTTCGGCCTGCTCGCACATCGATCCGACTCCCTGCCGCGACCCGCGTCCGTTATCCTGGAGCGTGATGTTCGACCTGATGGGTTATCTGGCAGAACAGCGGGCGAAGGTGGACGCCGAACTCGACCGGCGGCTGCCGACGGCTGCCGAGCGCCCGGCGCGTTTGCACGAGGCGATGCGGTACAGCGTCTTCGCGGGTGGCAAACGCCTTCGCCCGATCCTATGCCTGGCCTCCACCGAGGCGGCCGGCGGCGCCGCGGACGCGGCGCTGGCCGCCGCCGCCGCAATCGAGTGCCTTCACACCTACACCCTGATCCACGACGATCTGCCGGCGATGGATGACGACGATCTCCGCCGCGGACGCCCGACCTCCCACAAGGTGTTCGGCGAGGCCAACGCGATTCTCGCGGGCGACTGTCTGCTGACGTTGGCCTTCGAGATCCTTGCGGACACGCCCCAGTCCGGGCCGCTCGCGGCCGAGCTCGCCCGCGCCGCGGGCAGCCGCGGCGTCGCCGGCGGCCAGTACGAGGACCTGGCCGCGGAGGGCGCGCCGCCCGATCCGGATCGCGTCCGCTACATTCACGAGCACAAAACCGCTCGGTTGATCGAGGCCGCTTGCCGGATGGGTGGCATCTGCGCCGGGGCCGGCGGGGCGGAGCTGCGCGCCCTGGACGACTACGGGCGTTCGGCGGGACTGGCGTTTCAAATCGCCGACGACATCCTCAACGCCACCGCTACCGCCGAGCAACTGGGCAAGGCCGCCGGCAGCGACGCCAAGCGCGGAAAGATGACCTGGGTGGCATGGCGCGGCCTGGACGGCGCGCGGGCCGACGCCGCCGAACTGGTCCTTCAGGCGCAACGGGCGCTGGACAAGCTGCCCGGCCCGACGGAACCGCTGCACGCGATCGCCGAGTTCATTGTGCGGCGGGAGGCGTAGCGCCGCCGCCGTCAATCCCCAGCCGGCGCAGCTTCATGCCCGGCACGGGCAGCGGAATCTGGCTGACCACCACCCGTTCGCCCGCGGCCAGGCCGGACTCGACGATGACGCTCTCCGGCAGCCGCCGGAGGATGGTCACCGGCCGGATCTCGAGCACGTCCTGCGCGTTCATGATCCAAAGGCGGTCGCCCTCTCGAACCGCGTCGCGCGGGATCTCGAACACCCCGCGCATCGGCCGCCCTTCGATCTCGACCTCCACATAGGCCCCCAGCGCGAGAGCGACCTCCTCCGGTGATCCACGGTCCAGCGGCCGCGCGATTTCCACCAACACCCTTGCCATCCGACCCGCCGGCTCGAGCTCGGCGAGCACGCGGTGAACGCGGCCGGCCCGCTCCGTGCGGCGGCCGTTGCCGTGTCGGGCGATTACCCTGGCCGCCGCGCCGTCGCGGCCGTGCTCGTCCGGGGCATCGAACCACGCCAGTTCCGACCACGGCAGCGACGCCTGCACCCAGAACGCGTCCACTGCCGCCAGCCGGGCGATGCGGGATTGGGCGCCCACCACCTGCCCTTCGTCGGCGTACTTTTCCAGCACCACCGCATCGAAGGGCACGCGGACCGCGGTGCGCTCGAGGTTGAGCCGCGCCCTCCCCAGAGCGCTTTCGGCGGCCGCCACCGCCGCCCGCGCGTACTGCAGGTGCGGTTCGCGCAGCGCCAGCGAGCGCCCGGCCTCACTCGTCGGCACTTGCCCGCCGAGCTGCTTCCACTCCTCCTCCGCCACCGCCTTTCGCCCCAGCTCCATCGCCAGATCGAACCGGGCCTTTTCCATCGCCGCCACCGCCTGGTCCACCGCCGCCTCGTAGTCACGCGGATCGATCCCCACCGCCTCCTCGCCCGCCGCCAGCCGTCCCCCGGGCTCGAGGTTCGAGTGGCGTCGGACAATCCGACCGCCGACTTCTGGGTACAGCACGACCTCGCGAGCGGGCACGATCGTCCCCATCCCGCGGATCCGCGCCGGATACACTGCCGGCGTGGCCACGAGGACATCGACTTGGGCCGACAGCGGCGGGCGAGGCCGCTCGCGGGCCCGCGGCCGGGTCCGGATCAGATAGACCGTTCCTGCCGCCGCGCCGGCCAGCATCAGCAACGGCAGCACCACTCGCAACCACCGTTTCATCCATCCGCCTCCGTCGGCGCCGCCGGGTGCGCCGGCGGGGCCAGTTCCGCCGTCCATCCCCCGCCCAGGGCCCGGTGAAGCTGAATCCGGTGTGACCACCACTGTCGCCGCGCCGACACCAGCGTCCGTTCCGCCTGCTGAAACCGGTCCAGTGCTGAGAGCACCGACAGGTATTCGGCCTGGCCGTTGATGTAGGCCACGCGCGCCTGCTCCAGCGTCCGCGCCGCGGCTGCACGCTGCTCCTCGAGGCGTCGGACAGTCTCCGCCTGGCGCCATTCCTGCACCAGCGCGTCCTCGACCTCACGCACCGCCTGCAGCACCGTTTGCCGCCATGCGAGCCAGCTCTCGTCACGCGCCGCCCGAGCTCGCTCGGCCTCCGATCGACGCCGCCCGCCGTCCAGCAACGGCCCCACCAGCGCGCCGCTAAGGTTCCAGAACCACTCGTCGAACATCCGCGACCACTCCGCCGATTGCGTCCCGGCCCCGGCGGAAAGCCTCAGCGTTGGGAGCCGGTTCGCGACAGCCGCCGCCAGCCGCTCGTCCGCGGCGCGCAAGCGCGCTTGGGCGGCGGCCACGTCCGGCCGGCGGCGGAGCAGGTCCGCCGGCAGGCCGGCGGCCGGCGTCGGTGGAGGATCGACGAGGCCCTCGGCCGGCGGCGCCGGAGCGTGGGATGGCGGGCGCCCCGCGAGGACGGCCAATTGGTGGCGAAGCACCTCGAACCGCGCCTCCACGGGCGGCACCAGCGCCGCGACGCCAGCGGCCTGCTGGCGCTGTTGGTACACATCGAGGGCCGAGGCCAGCCCCTGCCCGAAACGATGCTCGACCAGCCGCACATACTCCCGGCTGGCAGCCAACTGTGTCTCGAGCAGGCGGCGCAGGGCGATCTGCTCGCGAAGCGCCATCCACGCCTCCGCCGTTTCCGCAGCCAGGGTCATCGCGGCCGTTTCAAGGTCAAGGCGCGTCGCAGTCCATTCCTCGGCCGCGGCCCGTATGCCGGCGGACACCCGTCCCCAAAGGTCCACCTCGTAGGCGGTGGCCAGTCCCAACGCGAACTGGCTGGCCGTGGTCGCGACCGTGCCGCGGGCCGGGATCGTGGCAACGCTGCGGCCGCGTCGGGCCGATCCCTCGACGGAGAGCGAGGGCGCCCGCTCCGCCCCGGCGGCCTCCGCGGCCCGGCGGGCCTGTTCGAGCCGTGCCCATGCCCGCGCGATCGACAGGTTGCCGGCCAGCGACCGCTCGATCCATTCGTCGAGCCCGGGATCGCCGAACGAGCGCCACCAGCGGTCCGGTGCAGCGGCGCCCTCCTCCGACGAGAACGCCGGGGGCAGCACCCCCGTGGCTGGCCGGTCGGGCGCCGGCCGGTGCGCACACCCCCACAGCACGACGAACACAAGGCTGGCAGCCGCGGGTCTCACGGCCGTCGGTTCGTCATGCGCAACGGCGCGGTCGTCCGCCGGCGGCGCCACAGGCGCGTCGCCGCCCACGCCACGCCGGCGGCCAGAAGGAGGTGGGCCAGCGCCCGCGCGTCGTGGCGGGCGGTCTCGTCCGGAGGGCAGATGGGCTCGGCCGGGAACGATTTGGCGGCCTGGACGGCCGTCGTCATCCGCGCCGCTGATGGGACGGCGGGATCCCCATCTCTTCGCGGTACTTCGCCACCGTGCGGCGCGCGATGGGGACGCCCTGCTCGGCCAGGCGCCGAGCGATGGCATCGTCCGACAACGGCGAACGAAGATCCTCGGCGGCAATCATCTCCCGGATCCTCTCCTTCACCGCCCGGTTCGAAACGTCCTGCCCAGAGGCCGTGTGGTAACCGGTGGAGAAGAAGAATCGCATCGGCAGGAGCCCCTGCGGTGTGTCGAGGTACTTGCCGGCGACGGCACGGCTGACGGTGGTCTGGTGGACGGCGAGTTTAGCCGCCACCTCCGCCATCGTCAGCGGCCGCAGCCCCTCGGGCCCCCGTTCGAAGAAATCGCGCTGGCGCTCCACGATCTCGCGCGCGATCGCCGCGAGGGTGTCCTGCCGCTGATGAAGACCACGGATCAGGGCCTCGGCGGCGCGGATCTTGTCGCGAATGTACTCGCGGGTGGATTCGGGGGTGGCCGGGTCCTCCAGCAGTTTTCGGTACTGCCGGCTGATCCGCAGACGGGGGAGCCGCTCGTTGTTCAGCGTCACGACGTACCCGTCGCCCGAACGGGTGATGGTGGCGTCCGGCACCGCATCGATCGGGGGCTCGCCGAAGTCCCGGCCCGGCCGGGGGTCCAGCGTAGAGATCAGCCGCGCGGCCTCGTACACCTCGGCCACCGGCACGCCAAGCGCCTCCGCAATCTCGCAATACTTCTCGCGGGCCAGGTCGTGCAGGTGGGCGTCCACGATGCGCGCGGCCACCCCCCCCCCCAGCCCGCGGCGGGCCAGTTGGATCGCCAGGCATTCCCGAAGGTCCCGCGCAGCGATGCCGGGCGGGTCGAACTCCTGGACTTTGCGCAGCACCGCCTCGATCCGCTCCAGCGGCAGGCCGGAGGTTTCCGCCAGCTCGCCGGTCGTCACGTTCAGCAGCCCGTCGTCGTTCAGGCTGCCGATCAGCAGTTCGGCGATTTTCCGGTCGCCGGCATCGAGGTCCGACAACGCCAGCTGCCGCAGCATGTGGTCCTGCAGCGACTCCTGGCGCGTCAAGGAATCGAGCAGCCGTTGATGCCGCTTTTGCTCCTCCTCGACCGAGCGGTCGGAGCGGGACCCCGTCCATCGGTGGAGTTCCCGCCAGGCATCGTCCAGCTCCGCGAGCCTTCGAATGTCCTCGTCTCCGCCGCCCTCGTCCGGGATCGGCGTAGGCAGCTCGACCTCGATCGTCTCGTGCGGCTCCACCCTCTCCTCCAGCACCGGGTTCTGCTCGAGCTGCTGCCGCAACAGGGTCTGAAGCTCGAGCAACGGCGTCTGGAGAATCTCCAACGACTGCCGGAGCTGCGGCGCCAGGATTTGCTGGAGTCGCTGCTCCTGCGTCTGCGCGAGCGCAGGCTGGTGAACATGTGCCGCCACGCCGTCACTATACGACCGGCGGTCGGCGCGAACAATGTCACGGCGGAGCCGGCCGTCTAAGGCACGAAGACCCACGCCGGGGGACCCGGCACTTGCCTGGGTTGCCCGAGGCGCCGCGGATCCGGCGATGCGCCCCCGGGCTCGGCTCGGCCTAGGTCGAGCCCTACGGGCCTTTCGTGACCTTCTCCAAGGTCCGCATGCCGGCGCACCGCATCACGGCGTCGTCTCGGCGCCCGCCCGGCGCAGGATCTCGTCCAGGTTGACCGCCGCCCCTCCGCGGGCCCGGCTTTCGTCAGAGGCCTCCATGAACGCCAGGATCTCCAGCGTCTCACGCTCTGGAACCGGCGGCACACGCGTCCGGAAAAACTTCACGATCTCGGCCACCAGCAGGGCGTAGCCATCGTAGCCGCCGATCGGCCCTTCCCCACCATCGCCGCGCGCCAGACCACCGTACCCTTTGTTCTGGGGCGCCTGACGGAGGACCCCTGTGCGGCCGCCCTCCCACTCGCCCGTCACCTCGATACGGCCATCCGCCGTTGTCCCGCGCCGGACCGTCCGGCAGCCGGGGCCCAGCACGGTGAACAGCGCCTCCACGCCGTGGATTCCATACCAGAACAGCTCGGGGTGCGTCGGCTCGACGTAAACGGGACAAAACGTTTCGGCGTGGGCGATGCGGCCGAATTTTCCGCTACGGGCCGCCTGCGTGTCGCGGCCAAACCTCAGTGAGGAGCTGCTGAACACCGGCACGCCACGGGCGCGAGCGAGCCGAAAGATCTCCGCGGCGTCGCGCAGCGACGCGGCCATCGGTTTGTCGATGAACAGCGGTCGGCCGGCCTCGATCACGGGTCGCGCCTGCGCGAGGTGCGGACGCCCGTCCACGCTCATCAGCAGCACGCCCTCCACCTGCTCGCACAGCTCCGGAATGGAGTCCACCAGCCGCACGCCGTGGCTGGAGACCAACTCCGCCGTGAACTTCTCGACGCGGTCGCGGCTGGCGGCCAGGTCGGGGCTGCCGCCCTTGAACGCCGCGACGATCCGCGCACCAGCCACGTGGGCGGGATCGTTGGTATCGTGCAGCAACTTCGCGAAGGCGACGACGTGGGAGGTGTCCAGTCCGATCATTCCGAGCCGGAGGTCCTCCGCGGCCGCCGCCGCCAACCCCAGCGCCGCTGTCAGCGCCGGCCCAGCGGACCAAGCGATTGGTTTCATGATGACACTCTGGCCGCATTCTGCCAGAAACAGCCTTCCGCATAAAGCTGCGCCTGCGTCACGGCGAACGGCCGCCTCCGACGGCAGGTGGGTCGCCTCGCCTACCCTCCCTAACCCACGTATCGCGGTGGCGTCCTGGGAGCGCCGGCGGCCGATCCGCGGTTGCGATCTCATTGACGCCCCGCCAGCGCCACAGGTACCATGATTCCAATGGGGCAGCAGTCGCGATGCGGGTGCTTCTGGCCGGGGCGCGGGGGCAACTGGGCCGAGAATGCGAGTCGGTTCTGGCGTTTCGCCATGAACTGGTGACGGTCGATCTTCCCGAATGCGACATCACGCGGCGCGACCAGGTTGTCGCGGTGGTGCGAGCCGTCCATCCCGACGCCATCGTCAACTGCGCCGCCTACACGGCCGTGGACCGGGCGGAGACCGACCGGCAGGCCGCCCACGCGGTCAACGCAGGCGGCGCCCAGATTCTGGCGGAGCTGGCGAAGGAATGCGGGGCGTTTTTCGTGCACATCTCGACGGATTACGTCTTCGATGGGCGAAAGCCGGTCCCGCAGGGCTACGCCGAGGACGACCCGGCGGAACCCGTGAACTGGTACGGCCGCACGAAGCTGGCGGGCGAACAGGCGATCCGCGAGGTCGGACCGCGGCACGCCATCCTGCGGACGGCGTGGTTGTACGGCCGGCACGGCCGGAACTTTCCGAAGGTGGTGTTGGCCCGGGCGCTGCGGGATCCGTCGAAGCCGTTGTGGGTCGTCGCGGACCAGCACGGGTCGCCCACGTGGGCGCGCCGGCTGGCGATGCAGATCAACGCGGTCCTCCAGGAGCAACCGGAGGGGGTGTTCCACGCGGCGGGCGTCTGCCGGGCGACGTGGCACGACCTGGCCACCGAGTTCTTCCGGCGGATGGGTTTGCGGACCATCGTCGAGCCCTGCGCAACCCGAGACCAGCCGCGGCCGGCCGCCCGCCCGACCAACTCGGTCCTTCACAACGTCCGTCTGAGCGCCGCTGGCCTCGACCTCATGCGGCCGTGGTTCGAGGACCTCGAGGAGTTCGCTCGGCGCCACGGCGACGAGTTGCGCAAGGAGGCCGCGTCGGCGGCCCCATGAACTGCCTGTTGGTCACCGGCGGACTGGGCTTCATCGGATCGAACTTCATCCGCTACCTGCTCGACGAGACCGATTTCGCGGGCACGGTCGTGAACTTCGACGCGCTGACCTACGCCGCCCATCCCCGCAACCTCGACGACGTCGCGCGGCGGCACCCCGGCCGCTACCGTCTCGTCCGCGGTGACCTGCGCGACCAGGCCTGCGTTGAGCGGGCGTTCGACGAACACGGGATAGACGCCGTCTGCCACTTCGCCGCCGAGTCCCATGTGGACCGGTCGATCGCCAGCCCGGGCGACTTCATTCACACCAACGTCGTCGGAACCTACCATCTGCTCGAGGCCGCCCGGACGCGGGCCGGCCGGATCGGGCGCTTTCACCACGTCAGCACCGACGAGGTTTTTGGCGAACTGGGGGCAGAAGGTGCATTTCGGGAGGATTCGCCCTACCGCCCCAACAGCCCCTACGCCGCCTCCAAGGCCGCGGCCGACCACCTGGTGCGCGCCTATCGCCGCACCTACGGCCTGCCGGTCACCATCACCAACTGTTCCAACAACTACGGCCCGCACCAGTTCCCTGAAAAGCTGATCCCCCTGATGATCCTGCGCGCCTTGGAAGGCCAACCCCTTCCGGTCTACGGCGACGGGTTGCACGTCCGCGACTGGCTTCACGTGCGCGACCACTGCCGCGCGGTCTGGGAGGTCCTCCGTCGCGGGCGGATAGGTGAGACCTACGCGATCGGGGGACGTTGCGAACGAACCAACCTCGACGTCGTGCGGCGGATCTGCGAGCTGGCCGACCAGATGGCGCCGCCGCTGGCGGGGGGGCGCCCTCGAACGTCTCTGATCCAGTTTGTCGCCGACCGGCCCGGCCATGACCGCCGCTACGCCATGGATCCGACCCGCATCGAAACCGAACTCGGCTGGCGTCCGGACGAAACCTTCGACAGCGGGCTGGAAAAGACGGTCCGGTGGTACCTGGACAACCGCGACTGGGTCGACAGCATCCGTACCGGCGCGTACCGCAGTCTTGAGCCTCCCGCTTGAGCCGGCGGTCCGGAGCCGCCCGGGCCGGTGGGCCCGGCCGCTCAAAAACAACGGGCCCCGGCCCGAGGACACGCGTCTCCGTCGCGGGCGCAGCGCAAGCAGATCTCGTTGGGCAGCGGGCCGCCGTCAAAATACGCCTTCAGGTTGGCCGCGGTGGTCGCCGCAATCGCCTCCATCGCCTCGCGGGTGAAAAAGGCCTGGTGCGATGTGATCAGGACGTTGGGAAACGTCGTCAGGCGCGCCAGCACGTCGTCGTCAATGCCGGAGGCCGAGAAGTCCTCGAAGAAGTACCGCTCCTCCTCCTCGTACACGTCCAACCCGGCCGCGCCGATCCGCCCGCTCTTCAACCCCGCCAGGAGGGCCCGCGTGTCGATCAACTTGCCCCGCCCCGTATTGATCAGCATCACGCCACGTTTCATCCGCGCGATCGCGGCGGCGTGAATCATTCCCTGCGTCTCGGAAGTGAGAGGGCAATGGAGGGAGATGATGTCCGACTCCTCGTAGAGGCGGTCGAGGGTCACGCCCTCCACGCCGGCTGAGGTCGCCCATGCGGAGTCGAGAAACGGATCCGAAACCAGCACCCGCATGCCAAAGCCGCGGCCGATCGCGGCCATCGCCCGGCCGATCCTGCCCGCCCCCACCAGCCCCAGGGTCTTGCTGTGGAGGTCGAAACCGAGCAGACCCTGCAACGCGAAGTTGCTGTCGCGGGTGCGCAACCAGGCGCGATGCGTCTTGCGATTGAGGGTGAGGACCATCGCCATGGCGTGCTCGGCCACCGCGTGGGGGGAATAGGCCGGCACGCGGACGACATGGAGGCGGCCATGGGCGGCGCGCAGATCGACGTTGTTGAACCCCGCGCATCGAAGAGCCGCAATCCCGACGCCCATCCGCGCCAGCTCGCCCACGACCTCTGCGGAAAGGTCGTCGTGAACGAACACGCACACCGCCTGCGCCCCCTCGGCCAGTCGGACGGTCTCGGCGGAGAGGCGCGACGGAAGGTACCGCCCCTCCAATCCAGAGCGACGGAAGGCCGGGGCCAGGAAATCCCGGTCGTACGGCTTTGCGTCGAAAACCGCCACCACTGGCTGGATTGAATTGCGCACGGCGGAATATACGACGTATCACGCCACCTTCCAGCGGGCCGCAGCCCCCTCCCGAGCCCTATTCGGTCACATGGCCGTTCCGCCGACCGAGGCGCCATTTCGAAGGCGCTTCCTGCCTTCTCGAATGAAGCGGACCATGGAGCTGATTGCGGGGACGGGCAGACTTAATCTTCTTATCACCAACCTATAAAGAGTGCCTGTCCATGCTTTTGGCTCTTGGCGTCAAGCCTTGACAAGCCGCACAGGACGAACCCATTCCGGCGCGTCGATGCCGGTCTGGGTACCGTCGGGCCTTTGGCTAGTTGCGGCCGGAAATCGTTTCGACGAGCCGTTCGACATAGCCGTTGGCCCGGCCCGGAGCGCCCGGCGCCTTCAACGGCAGGCCGGCCACCTGCGGCCACAGCGGCGCCGCGATCTCGCCAAGAGCGTCCACGGCGTTCAGCGCGGCCATGGCCACATAGGGGCCGTTTTCTGCCGGCGACATCAACGGGGCCAGCGCCCCGAGCGCCGCCGCACGGTCGTCGGCGTCGCCGAACCATGCCAGCGCCTCCGCGGCCACGATCCGCACGCTCGGGGAGTCGTCGCCGAAAGCGGCACGAAGCGCCGCGCGGGCCGCCGCGACCGCCTCTGCGCCGCGGATCAGCAAACCGGTGGCGGCCCAGTACCGCACGGCGCTGTCGGCGTCCGCCAGGGCCGCACGCAATGCCGGGGCGTCGGCCGGATCGCGGCGGGCCGCCCGCTCTGCGGTCTCGAAGATCCGCGCCAGAGGATACCGCACATCATCGCGGACGAATTCGCCGATCGTCACCCCCGCGGTGGCGGCGCGGCGGTGCGCCTCAGCCTCGGGCAGAAACCCCGCGTCGCGAATTGCCAGCACGTGCTCTCGCAACGCGCGCCGGAACTCATCAAGGATGGTTTGTTGGCCAGGGTCACCAGCCAGATTGCGGGTCTCGTGGGGATCGGTCTCGGAAGTCGTACAGCTCCTCGGGCGGCTTCGGTTCCCAG